>Ga0154512_126_pt1 | contig 189646 bp, 155 predicted proteins | sample RifGroE2_FD_115991 | JGI IMG/M metagenome (GOLD analysis project Ga0154512, IMG submission 115991) | Bacteroidetes bacterium GWE2_42_39 | reverse complement strand
CACTCAGTCGTGTAGGTTTTCCTGATAAGCTGGAATATTGCCCATCAAAATCGTTAGTCGAATCGATGTCGAGATTAACAGGAACACTCGTTAAGCTGGTAAATTTTCCATCGAACCCGGGCGGAAGTTTAACAAACCCGCCATTACTTAAAAAGATAGTATCGTGTCCTATTCTTAATGTCTGTATCTCGTTAGTTATTGAACCATCAACTTCGGTAGTCAGGTAACCTACATCGTTGGAAAATGCACTTAACTTTACAGGAGCGTTAGTAAGACTATTATAATTTCCGTCAAACCTGGGCGGAAGTTTGGCAAATCCACCCTGACTAAGAAAAATTGTATCGTGTCTAATACTTAATGCCTGAATTTCGTTGGTGGTTGAGCCATCAATTTCATTTGACAGTTTATTGTTCCAATCGTTGACATTAGCAGCAGTAATGGAACCTGCAACCGATGACTTAAACCCGGGATCGGTTTCGGTAATGTTATCAACTGTTTTTGCGTGGATTGCATACGGCACACTGATTAACTGGCTTGTACCTGATATCGTATATTTATTTCCACCATCAGTATCGGTTTCGGTTTTAATAAAATATGGGCCGTTAGACCAATTTATTGATTCAAAGTTACCCAAAACCAGTACACCTGTACCTATTTCAAAACTTACCAGCCCATTGATATTGGTAGTAGGTGTTTGAGTTTCGGCATAAACAACATTCCCATTCGAAGAACCTTGTAGAATGCTTATTTTCATCTCAATCGACCTTATTGTTACCAAATTGTTTTGCCCATCTCTAACAATCGCTTGGAAACTTACTTTTTCAGGCACTTCTGCAAATATTCGAAAGCTAAAGAGCAGTAATACGAATAAGATAATATTCTGGTTCATGAATAGTAGGTTAATGGTTTTTTATGATTTTGAAGGTCTTGAAAATCTTTTTATTGTCTGCAATTTTTAATACATAAGTAGATTGCATAAGAAACTTTGTGGTAATGAGGGTTTCTTTGCTGATAATTCGTTTACGTTCAATGAGTCGTCCTAAAATATCGTACAGTTGATAATACAACGTGTAAAACTGAAAATTATCGACGTTTAATTTTAGTATATCAATCGTTGGATTTGGATAAGCTACACAAGTAATATCAACCTCCTTTCCTTGTATGACCGAAATTTCGAAAGGTTGTTGCACACCTTGGGCAACAGATGCCAATGTGCCTGAATTAGTGATGTAAAGCGCTTGCCCAACCGAATAACTGATTGATCCGCTTTTTGTTGAATTATTTCCTCCCGAAGTGAGAATGGTTTCCTGGGCAAATGCCATTGATTGTATAAAAACCAAAACAAATACCGTATTTGATATTATTTCTTTGACCTTCATGAAATATTCAACTATTTTTTAGCCCAACGAGATCAATCTTTTTATATGTACTTGGCTTGAAATATGTCAAAAATGACGTATCACTGTGGGCTTGAAGGTAATAATAAAAAAAAACAATTCCATACGAGATTCTATTCTGTCAGCATTATTTTGAACTTTTTTGTTCTATTCATTAGGAGCTTCATCCTCTTCAGAATATACTTCTTCCTGAACTTTTTGAACTTCTGCAAGAGGTTTCAGGTTGGCGGGTATTTCGTTTCGCTTTTCTTCAGAAAAATAAGGGAATACATCAGCAATGGTTGAGAGGGCCAGCGAGCTGGTTTGGTAAGGTACCAGAATATACGAAAGTGCATCTTCCAGCCGCAGCAATGCCTGTTTCAGGTCGTCGGCAGCAACCAGAAAGTAATTGTTGATTTTCTTTTCCTTGCCGGCCTTTTCGTCAATCGTGATCAGCCCGATTTTGGCTTTGTACCACCATTCGCCGTCTTCGTGCGGGAAAATCTCAATGATATTCGATTTTTTAATGTTCTCGACCGTAAACTCGCCTCGGATATTTGATTCCATCTCTTTGATGATGCGTGTTTCGGCATCGGTGAACGAAACGGCGTCAACCAGATAATTTTCACTTACTTTCCGCTCGCGGCCGTCTTCATCAATCTTTATATATTTTACTTTGCACTCAAACCATGTTTGCATATCTTCATTTTTTTTGTGAAGAGCAAATATATTTTCATTTCTTCAGAATCGGGAATTCTTCAGTAAAAGTTATTCACATTTTGTCCAGGGTGCGGAGATTTTTAATCTCCGGTTACAAACCGCATCACCCGATTGTCCTCTTTTTATCCTGAAGTTTTATCGCTATTAAACATTCCGGGTGCCTGGTTGTTAGAATCAGCGGTAAAAATCAATTAAATTCCAAAGAGAATGATTACAGGACTTCTTAAAGAAACCGGTTTGGAGCAGAGGGTGGCGCTTTTGCCTGAAATGGTTGCCAATCTGGTTCGTCTCAAGGTGGAGGTATATGTTGAAAAAGGTGCGGGAACCGCAGCTTTTCAGCCTGATGAGGCCTATGTACAGGCCGGGGCAACCATCCATACACGGGATGAAGTGTTAAAAAAAGCCGACCTTCTGGTACAAATCGGTGAACCTTCGGTTGAACTTATCAGTCAGTTGGAAAGCAGTAAAGTATGGCTGAGCCAGTACAATCCATTGTGGAACACCGATCTGGTAAAGAAATTTATCGAAAAGGGAATCAGCAGCTTCAGCATGGATTCCATTCCGCGCACCACCCGTGCGCAGGCGATGGATGTACTTTCGTCGATGGCCACGGTAGCCGGTTACAAAGCCGTGTTGCAGGCAGCATTCGAACTGCCGAACTTTTTCCCCATGTTCATGACCGCAGCCGGGACAATCCGTCCGGCCACGGTATTGGTGCTGGGTGCCGGTGTTGCAGGCCTTCAGTCGATTGCCATTGCACGCAAACTGGGTGCACAGGTTCAGGCATTCGATGTCCGTTCGGCGGTAAAAGAAGAGGTGATGAGTCTCGGAGCCAAATTTATAGAAGTGGAAGGAGCCAAAGAAGATTCGGCTGCTGGTGGCTATGCCGTTGAACAAAGCGAAGATTTTAAGACAAAACAGCAGCAGATGATCAATGACTATGCGGCGAAAGCCAATGTAGTGATCTGCACGGCCCAGATACCCGGACGAAAAGCGCCGGTACTTCTGCCAAAAGTGGCCATCGAAAATATGAAGCCAGGTTCGGTGGTTATCGACCTCGCAGCATCGACCGGAGGAAACTGCGAACTAACAAAAAATAACGAGACCGTGGTTTTCAACGGGGTTAAAATCATAGGACAATCGAATTACCCTTCCCAAATGCCGGTGGATGCCAGTAAAATGTTTGGCAAAAACATGTTCAACTTCCTTCAGCTAATTATTTCAGAAGATGGTTCGCTGAACCTCAATTTTGAAGATGACATTGTAAAGGGCACCTGCATCACCCACAAAGGTGAAATTCTGAACGAACGTGTTAAGTCAGTAATCAGATCATAAAACGAATCACATGGAACAGTTATTAGTATATTTTTTCACCTACAAGGAAGCGATTTTTATTATTGCACTGTCGGTATTTCTGGGCATCGAAGTTATAGCGCATGTGCCTTCGGTACTGCATACTCCCCTGATGTCAGGGGCCAACGCCATCAGCGGGGTAATTATCATTGGCGGCATCATTTTGGTTGGTCATGCCGACGCCACCCGGCTTTCGGGGGAACTGATTATAGGTATTCTGGCAATCGTTTTTGCGACGCTCAACGTGGCAGGAGGTTTTGTGGTGACCGACCGTATGCTGGAAATGTTTAAAAAGAAAAAGAAATAGGAGGCGTTATGAATCAGGTAATCGGAAATTTAAACGGAATTGATTTCACCCTCGGTGAAACTTTACTTGAACTGAGTTATTTGCTGGCTGCCCTCCTTTTTGTGTACGGTTTGAAATTGCTGAGCCATCCGGAAACAGCCCGAAAGGGAAATTTTTATGCGGCAGGAGGCATGGTACTGGCGATGGTCACCACGCTTTTCCTGCATAAAAATACGGATGGGCAAACCATTCCAGTGACCAATGTATGGATTATTTTAGCAGCTTTGGGTGTTGGGACTGTTGTTGGCTGGATCATGGCTCTGCGGATAAAAATGACTGCCATGCCGCAGATGGTATCGTTCTACAATGCAACAGGCGGTATTGCGTCAGCATTGGTGTCGTTGCTGGAATTTCCGAATGCCGATATGGGCAATACCGGCTCGGTGCTGGTAACCCTGCTCGGACTGATCATCGGTAGTGTTGCTTTCAGCGGCAGTATGATTGCCTATGGTAAACTCGATGGCAAAGTGGGCGATATCTTTTCAGGATTCATGAAATACCTGAATATGTTTTTACTGCTGGTTGTCACTGCGTTGACTATTTTTATCATAGTCTCCGGACAAACACCTGACCAACTAAGCTGGGCTGTTTATCTGTTGTTTGTTGTTTCGCTGGTTTACGGGGTAATGTTTGTAATGCCGATTGGCGGTGCCGACATGCCGGTTGTTATTTCGTTACTGAACAGTTTTACGGGTATTGCGGCTGCCATGGCCGGGTTCATTTATAACAACCAAGCCATGATTTTGGGTGGTATTCTGGTTGGCGCTGCCGGAACGATTCTTACCATCCTTATGTGCAACGCCATGAACCGTTCGCTGCTGAATGTGATTGTCGGTGCATTTGGCGGAGGCGGAAGCACAGCAACTGCCGGTGAACAGGGTGAAATGAAGGAAATAAGTCTGAGTGATGCCGCTATTTTGCTGAGCTATTCGAAAAGCGTAGTTGTTGTTCCCGGTTACGGTTTGGCTGTGGCACAGGCACAGCATGTATGTCGCGAAATCGATGTGTTGCTTGATGGTAAAGGAGTGAATGTACGTTATGCAATCCATCCGGTGGCAGGCCGTATGCCGGGCCACATGAATGTGTTGCTCGCTGAAGCCGATGTGCCTTATAATCAACTCGTGGAAATGGAAAGTATTAACCCGGATATGCCCAACACTGATGTGGTGCTGGTGATTGGCGCCAACGATGTGGTAAACCCGGCGGCCATTACCGATCCGGGCAGCCCGATTGCCGGAATGCCGATCATTCGCGCCCACGAAGCGAAAAACATCATTGTAATGAAACGTGGACGTGGTAAGGGGTATGCCGGAATTGAAAACAACCTTTTCTTTGATCCGAAAACGAGATTGCTTTTTGGCAATGCCAAAGACACCTTGCAAAAACTAGTGAGCGAGATAAAAAGTTTGTGAGTGGCTACCTGGTATATTTTGGGGTCTGATTCTTCTTTTTTTAGGATTTTTTTCTGAATTTGGGAATTGGCATACTTATTCTTAATTTGCATGTCCTATTTTTTGGAAACAGAAGGTTCGACTGTATAATTTTTGCCAATGAATAAGCTGACAATATTCCTGCTCTTGCCTGCTCTTTTGTTAATGCTGTCCTGTGCAACGAGGCCAAAAGAAATGGTTATTACAGTAACCGGCGAAATTTCTCCGGAACAGATGGGAACAACGCTGGAACACGAACACATTCTGGTTGATTTTACCCGGCAGCCGGACAATCAGCCGGAAATTTACAGGATGGAAGAAGCAGTGGCCTGTGTGTTGCCCCATTTGGAGAAACTGAAAGCATACGGAGTAAAAACGTTTGTTGAATGCACTCCAATTTACGTTGGCCGCGATGTGCGCTTACTGAAGCGGCTTTCCGAAGAAACCGGACTACAAATACTTACCAACACAGGATTTTACGGAGCACAAAACAATCGCTTCATTCCCGAACACGTTTTGAAAATGACTCCGGAAATGATCTCAACCTTTTGGATTGCCGAGTTTGAACAGGGGATTGAAGGAACCGGAATCCGGCCGGGATTTATTAAAATTGGTGTCGACCGCAAACCGCTTTCTGATTTTCATGCAATACTTGCCCGCGCTGCTGCTATCGCCCACAAAGCAACCGGACTGACCATTATGGCGCACACCGGCCCTGCTGTCGCTGCCTTTCAGCAACTGGAAATTTTAAAGGAAGAAGGTGTTTCGCCCGAAGCATTCATCTGGACACATGCCAGCAACGAAAAAGACGGATTGCAACTGGTGAAAGCTGCACGAATGGGGGCCTGGGTTTCGCTCGACAAATATGGATGGGATGGGGCGCTTGTTGAAAGCTGCCCGCAGATATTGAAATTGATGAAAGAAGAAGGTGTGTTGAATAAAGTCCTGATTTCGCACGATGCAGGCTGGTTCGATCCGGGACAACCGGAGCAGCCGTTTAAACCGTACACTCCGGTTTTTGAAGAGCTTATCCCAAACCTGAAAAAACAAGGATTTACCGACGATGATATTGACCTGCTTTTGGTGAAAAACCCGGCCAAAGCATTTACTGTTAAAAAGCGTTTGATCAACCAATAAAAATCAAAAAACCAACTATCATGAAAAAAATTCTGATCTCTTCATTTCTGTTGCTGGTAATTATTGTTTTGCTTGCAGGTTGTGCTACCCAATCGGTCACCAATCTCCAGGACCCGCCCGGATTCTGGCACGGACTGCTCCATGGCTTTATCATTCTGTTTAGTTTTATTATCAGCTTGTTTACCGACTACGAAATATATGCTTTCCCGAATACCGGAGGATGGTATAATTTCGGTTTCCTGTTGGGTGTAATGATCTTCTTTGGAGGTGGTGGAGCCGGGGCAAAATGCAGAAAATAAATGATCTAAAAACGAGCCTTGTCCCCGGTAAATGATTTTTCCTTATATATTTGTGGCGCTCTTACGAGTCGCTTCTTAAATGATTATGGAATTTCAGTAAAGATTTTTTGATTGAGACAATACAGCGAAAACGAAATACTTCAGGAATTATCTGCCGGGAACAAGAACGCTTTTGAATTTCTGTATGATACCTATCAGTTGCGATTGTATCACTTTGCATTTCATTATCTGAATGATGAAGAACTGTCGAAAGATATCGTTCAGGATGTGTTCTCGATTGTATGGGAGGACCACAAAAAGTTTGAAGGTGTATCGAACGTATCATCATGGCTTTTTACACTTACAAAAAATCAATGTTTAAAGAAGATCGATCATTTAAAGGTAAAACAGAAGTATGCCGATATTCTGAAATATCGCCAACTGAATATTGTTCAGGATGCCTTGACAGAACTGGATACTTCCCCCGTAACTTTTGATGAGATCAACACCATCGTAAATCAAACTTTATCCATATTGTCGCCGCAGAGCAGACAAATTTTCGAGATGAGCCGTTTCGAAAATTTAAAAAACAGGGAAATAGCCGAGAAACTAAGTATATCACAAAAATCGGTTGAGGCCCATATCACAAAAGCGTTGAAATACTTCAAGGAAGCTTTAAAAAACTATTTGCCATTTGTAGCCTTTCTTTTTCTTGAATAATAAGTCCACTCCGAAAAGTCAAAAACCCCTAAATCCCCTAAAGGGGACTTTAAGTAGTTCATTGATTTTCAATGGGTTCCCCTTTAGGGGTCAAGGGTGAAAAAGTTGAAAATTAATGAACTCTGACTTTTCGGAGTGGACTCAATAATCTTTTTTCGAAAAAAAAGTGATTTTTCGTCTAGGGTGTTTTATCTTTTGCCGTACTTATAGATAAAAACCTTCAATATGGATATTGAAAAAATACATCAGTTTGCTCAAAATTCACTTTCAGGGAAAGATGAGATAGAAGAAGTTGTCAGTTGGATTGAAAGCTCAGGCGAGAATCAAAAAGAGTTTAACCGGATTAAAAACTTCTGGGCCTACAGCGGATTCTCTAATTTCGACACGATAATGAAAAACCGCAATCCTATACTTCCTCTCCGAAATAAAACGAGGTATATTGAAATCTTGAAATATGCAGCAATTCTAATTTTTGTATTCTTTATTGGCGCACTATCCGCTACATTCATAATCAGGAATATTTTTACTGAAGAATTGGTTTGTAATGAAATCATTGTTCCAAATGGAGAGAGCGCTGAAATTATTTTGGCCGATCAAACCCATGTGTGGTTAAACTCCGGGTCCAGGTTGATGTATCCGCCAACCTTTCAGAAAAAAAACAGGGAAGTAAAACTAACGGGTGAAGCGTATTTCGAGGTAAAACACGACAAAAGCAGGCCTTTCCATGTTGTTACGCCGAATCTTACCGTTGAGGTTTTAGGAACCAGTTTTAATGTTGAAGCCCTTGAAAACTCGGGTATTCTGAATGTTACCCTTGTCGAAGGAAAAGTTCGTCTTCAGGATAACAAAAACAAAGTTCTTGCTGAATTATTGCCGAACGAAAATGCAAAATATAATGTATTGGAAAAGAAATTGGATATTTCGGCAGTGAATACAGTTCTCTACACATCATGGAAAGAAGGCATAATGACTTTTAAAGATGAGAAACTAATCGATATTGCCGATAAACTTGAACGTTGGTTTAATGTTGAAGTAGTATTTGACCAGGAGCAGGTTAAAAACCTTTGTTTCAGCGGTTCCATATTAAAGAACAAACCCATTGACCAGGTTTTGGAAATATTAAAATATACGTCCCGTATCGATTACACCATAGAAATAAGAGAACAGCAGCCAAATAGAATCCATTTTAAAGGAATGCCTATGTAAAAATAAAAAGATCGGAAAATATTGGAACTATTTCCCGATCCTGAAAATAGAATTAATTCTTCGCCAGAAGATTAGTATTAATCCTAAACATCACAAATGTATGAAAAAAAGATTTAAGGACTGTAATCGGCATCGATTACTCAAACTGTTGAGAATTATGAGAATCAGTGTATTTTTTCTCGTGTTAGGTTTGGTGCATACCTATGCATCATCCTCTTATGGTCAATCATCTGTTAAGTTGAACCTGAAAATTGAAGGATCTACGATTGAAGCCATCCTTGCAAAAATAGAAAGTGAAACTGAATTTCACTTCTTCTATCAAAGCGAGGATTTGAAGAAGGGCGAAACCTTCGATATTGACGTAAAAAATGGAACGGTGTTCGAGATATTAGACCTGATATTACCAAAAGCCAATTTATCGTATCAGGTTTTTGATAAATATATAGCGATCAGCTCATCTGAAAATAAAGTGTTTGTGCAAAATAACGCGGCGAAACAGCAGGTAATAAAAGGCAAAGTTACCGATTCTTCAGGGCAGCCGCTTCCGGGAGTTACAGTGGTGGTAAAAGGAACTACCAATGGAATAATTACGGATGTTGACGGGCACTACTCTCTTCCCAATGTTTCCTCTGATGCAATACTGATGTTTTCGTTTGTAGGGATGAAAACCCAGGAAATTTCAGTTGACAGGAGAGCAACAGTGAACGTGATCATGGAGGAGGAAACGGTGGGAATTGAAGAGGTCGTGGCCATCGGTTATGGTACTGCACGCCGTAAAGATTTGACAGGCTCTGTGTCTTCAGTTGGTGGTGCTACATTAAAGGATGTACCTGTTACTTCTGCCGCGCAGGCAATTGCCGGACGCATGGCCGGTGTACAGGTTACAAAAACCGAAGGTTCTCCGGATGCAGAAATTAAAATACGGGTACGCGGTGGTGGTTCTATCACCCAGGACAACTCCCCGTTATATATTGTAGATGGCTTTCCGGTTGACAATATTAGCGATGTTGCGCCTACCGACATTGCTTCCATTGATATTTTAAAAGATGCTTCTTCAACAGCTATTTATGGTGCACGGGGAGCCAATGGCGTTATACTCATAACTACAAAAGGAGGCAACGAAGGAAAAGCTAAGGTTAGTTACAACATGTATTATGGTATAAAAGAAGTTACAAAATCTCTGGATGTGATGTCTCCTTATGAATATGTGTTATATCAGTATGAGAGGAGGTCGGTAGAGCAAATGAAACCAACAACAGAACTGGAAAGATATTATGGAGATTTTCTGGATTTTGACTTATATAAACAAATGAAAGGGATTAACTGGCAGGATGAAATGTTTGGACGCACAGGTACAAGTATGTACCACAACTTTGCTTTTTCCGGTGGATCAAAAAGTTTTAAATATAACGTCAGCCTTACTCGTAATGATGAAAAAGAAATCATGCTTGGTTCGGGTTATTCAAGGACGAACCTAACCGTAAAGACTTTTCATAAAATAAACGATTGGTTGACTTTTGATCTGAACACAAGACTTTCAGATACTTATATGAAAGGGGCAGGTACTTCATCTAATAGTAGGTTATACCATGCAATCCAGTTCCGTCCTGTAGATGGATTAATGGATTTTGTTGACAGTAATGTGACTGATGAAGACTTTGAAGCAACGAACTCAAGTATTGTAAATCCGGTTGATCAGACAAATGATGATTACCGACGGGAAAAGGATTTGGCATTCTATTTTAATGGCGTTGCGACCATTCGTTTTTCAAAAAGCCTGAACTACCGTTTTGAATATGGTACTCAGTATGGAGATGAGACAGATAATCGTTTTTATGGAATCAATACAACAAATGTTAATCTGTATGGTTACCAGCCTATTGTGTCAATAACAAAAAATGACATCAAGGGATACCGATTGGCAAATATATTGACCTATACAAAATGTGATTTTCTTCCGGGGAATAACATAACCGTTATGGTCGGGGAAGAATTGAATTATTATAAAAGAGAGCGCCTTATAACTTCAGCAAAATATTTTCCAATGTACGTTGATGCAGAAACAGCATTAACGAATATGAGCCTTGGGACAGCCGATCCGATTTCAACAACAGATTATCCCGCGAACAAAATATCTTCTTTCTTTGGCCGGTTAAATTATGACTATAAAGGGAAGTATCTGGTCTCAGCTACTTTTCGTGCTGACGGATCAAGTAAATTTGCGCCGGGTAATCAATGGGGATTTTTTCCTTCTGCTGCTTTGGCGTGGCGTCTTTCTGACGAGAAATTCATGAATGAAACAAAAAAATGGTTGTCCGATTTGAAATTGAGAGCCAGCTATGGGGAGTCAGGAAACAACCGGATAACGGATGATGCATGGAAAAAAACTTTTTCTATTACTTCCGGAGGACTGAATGTTAGTGGAGATGGTGACGGTGCTATTCCTACACCGATTATCCTCCCGGGAAGTATTCTTTCTAATCCTAAACTGAAATGGGAAACAACAATAACCCGAAATATAGGACTTGATTTTAGTTTGTTTAAGCAGCATCTTAGTGGTTCTGTTGAAGTTTATAAAAATACCACTGAAGATCTGTTGATTAAAGCCACAATACCTTCAAGTTCCGGATATTCTACGCAATGGCAGAATATCGGACAAACTTCCAACCGGGGAATAGAAATAACATTGAATACGATATTTGTTGAAACAAAAGATTTTCTGTTATCAGCATCTTTCAATATCGGGTTTAATCGTAACCGGATTGATAACTTAGGGGAAGTTGAAAGCTGGGAACAAACAGCACGATGGATTTCTACCGGAGGACCGTCGGGCGACTATTTGGTTAAGGAAGGAGGCCAGGTAGGACAAATGTATGGACATGTTACAGAGGGAATGTATTCATTCGATGACTTTAACTATGCAAATGGTTTGTATACTTTAAAGGAAGGAGTACCCAATAATGGCATGTTGGGCGGAAGTTACAAGTTAATGCCGGGTGCTCTGAAGCTGAAAGACCAAAATGGCGATTTTATTATTGATGGCAAAGATAAGGTGATTATCGGTAATGCCAATCCAAAGCATTCCGGTGGCGCTACCCTTACAGCACAATACAAAGGATTCGATTTTTCTGCATTCTTTAACTGGGTATATGGCAACAATATTTACAATGCCAATAAATTGTTCTGCACATCAACGTATGCTAATTATCCGTATAAAAATCTTTTGAATAGTATGAATTCAGAAAATCGTTTTACATACATTGATAAAGCGACCGGAGATATGATTACTGAACCCGGACAATTAGCTGAAATGAATAAAAATGTTACTGTATGGACCCCTTTAATGAATAATATACCATTACATTCCTGGGGAGTTGAAGATGGGTCTTTTTTGCGCTTAAATACTTTAACGATAGGTTATTCGCTGCCGAAAAACATACTAATCAAGATGAGAATTAATCAACTGAGAATATATGCTTCGGCATACAACCTATGGACCTGGACTAACTACACAGGCTATGACCCGGAAGTAGATGCCTTGCGTTATACTCCATTGACCCCGGGAATAGACTGGTGTGCCTATCCAAGAAGCCGTTCTTTTAATGTTGGTTTAAATGTTGAATTTTAAAAATGGAAAAATGAAAAGATACTTAAAAATTTTGGGTTACATACTGCTCTCGCTTTCAGTCGTTTCGTGCGAAGACTACCTGACGACTGAGTCAAATTCAACATTAACAGAAGAAACTACATTTGGCAATTTGGATTTTGCTACAAAAGCAGTATATGGTGTCTATGAACAGTTGACCTCTAATCCTCTGTATGATTATACTTTTATGTTTTACAAAGCGGATAATGATATTGAAGTAAACTGGTCTCCTAATAATGGCGCTGTTTACAATATTTCACATTATTCAGCTACAGAAGGGACAAATTATTTACAACAGGTCTGGAATGATTTTTATTCGGGAATTGAAAAAGCAAATCTCTGTATTGAGAACCTGCCCAAGAGTATTATTTGGGACGGAGAATATGCAGAAGAAGCCCATCGTTTGTATGGAGAAGCAGTAACATTGAGAGCCTATTTCTATAGTGAATTGATCCATCATTGGGGAGACGTTCCTTTCAAAATTAAATCAACTCAGGCAGGAGATGAATTCAATATTCCAAAAGCAGACCGGGATTCCATCTATGAATATTTGATCCAGGATTTGAAAGAGGTGGAAGATTATATCCCATGGATGAGTAAGACACAGACGACCGAACGGGTAAACAAAGCTTTTGTAAAAGGCTTACGTGCCAGGATGGCATTGGCTTATGCTGGTTATTCGCTTCGAAACAAAACCTTTGAAACGCGGCGGGGCAGAGACTGGGAAGAATATTATAAAATTGCGAATCAGGAGTGTAAAGAGGTTATGGAAAGCGGGGAGCATCAGTTTAACCCGGATTTTGAAAACGTCTTTAAGAACCTTCATACTTACACAATGGATTTGACCTATAAAGAAATCTTGTTCGAGATTGCTTTTGGCCGTTTACTATCAAGGGGCCGGGTTGCAGAAAGTTGGGGGATCGCTCATAATACGACATACGACAAGAAATATGGCAGGGCTCCTTCAAGGCTGAGTATTCCTCTTACCTATTATTATTCTTTCGACCGGAATGATATTCGGAGAGATGTCTCTGTTGAAATGTATAGTTATAATGGCTCAGGTGCGAGTGCAGGCATACAGTTGTTAGCGTCCCCAAATGCCCTGGGATGGTGTAAATTCCGCAGGGAATGGATCAATCCTTCATTGGGAGGGGATATGAGCGCCGCTACTTTTACAGGAGTAAACTGGCCGATGATGCGTTATTCCGATATCGTACTAATGTTTGCTGAAACCGAAAATCAAATTAATGGGCCGACACAGGCTGCCAAGGATGCTTTGGCATTGGTCAGAAAAAGGGCTTTCCCTGAAGGCATGTGGGCATCGAAAGTAACTCAGTATGTCGATTCTGTTTCGACAAGCAAGGATGCCTTTTTCAATGCCATTGTCGATGAACGCGGCTGGGAACTTGGCGGGGAGTGTATTCGGAAACAGGATCTCATCAGATGGAATCTGTTGGGAACTAAAATTAACCAGATGAAAGTAGATATGCAAAAAATCTGCAACGATGATGAATCGTATATTTATCATGACAAGGTGCCGACATATATTTTCTGGAAGCGGAATGCCGACGGAGAAACAATTGATATTATGAATCCCGATTACCGCTTGCCGGAAACAGCTATTTCCGGCTACACCCGCACAGCCTGGTTGCCACTTTATTCTGCCAGTAACAAAGACAAACAACTTTCATATGTTACGAATGTTGCAAACGGGTATGATGCAGCCAAAAATAATCATTTACAACCAATATATGTCGATCTGATAACGGCGAGCAATGGCATATTAAGCAATGATCAAATACCGTAACCGTATGCCAATTACTTTAGATAAGTTTTAACTTTTAACAAAAAATGATATGAAAAGGATTAAAAATAATATAATCAACTTTTTAATACTGATTTTATGCCTTCCCGTGTTTCTGGTTTCGTGTGAGGAAGAAACCACACCAGATGACACCCCTGATCGTTTGTTTCGTCCGGCATTACTTACTGCCGGGGTTGATGGAAATAAAGTAACACTTAAATGGGTGCCAATTGCCAATGCATCCTATTCTCTCGAAATTAGCTTCGATAGTCTTTTGTTCTCAAATAAATTACAGGTTATTCCATTAGATGCTGTAGATGAATATACTGTGGGTGATTTGTGGAGTGATACAATATATTCTGCACGAATAAAGGCTTTGAGTAAAATTAGCACAATCAAGGATTCCCAATATGAGCAAGTTACATTTCGAACCGGGATCGAGAATATTTTTTATGCAGTTGCTGCTAATGATATTAGTTCTAATCATGTTCTGTTGAAATGGGATAAAACCAAAAGTGTTTCGCAGATTGTAGTGTCAACTACAGGGGCAGCAGATGTGATTATCCCATTATCGGCTTCAGATGGTGTTACCGGACAAAAGATCATTGAAGGGCTTACTGCCAGAACAAAATATACCTTTAAAATCTATTTGGGTGAAATGCTTCGGGGTACAATATCCGCATCCACGAAACCATAGGTATTTTTTTAAACGGATGACGCTGGTTTGATTGTCAGCGTTATCTGTTTGCATAATAAACTTCTCCATCAAAAATTTATATCAGGAAATATTGGGTAGAGGAAGGATTGTATAACCTGTTGACTGATATGATTTTTGTATATGCGATAATAAAGTGCCAACATTTATGATTATAAATATAATCCATAAAAACTGTCGGCATTGGATATGTCATGTCAACCAGATCATAAAACAGGAAGTATGGAAAGAATGTGTTTTATCGTAACAATTTTATTGCTTTTCTCCTGCAATAAAAATGAATTATCAGGAGAAGAAAAAGCCGATCCTGATGGAGAGGTAATTCGCACTCTCTCTGATGTTAATGTAAAAGCAGATGCTTTAAAAGCAGAAATTTTAAATTCAGATTCAAAAACAGGTGTCGCTGCCGGAACAATTTATTATATCTCCAATGGAGGGAATGATCTAAATAATGGAAAATCTTCCAAAACAGCATGGGCAACACTTTTAAAAGTCAGTCATGCCGATTTGAAAAGCGGTGATATGGTACTTTTTGAACGTGGCGGAACCTGGCGTGGAAGTCTGACTACAAAGGAAGGTATTACTTATTCGGCCTATGGAAAAGGAGATAAACCAAAGATAATTGGGTCACCTCAAAATTATTCAATTCGGAATAAATGGAAGGCAACCGGTACTTCCAATGTTTATGTCTATGATCAGGTGTTCAGTAATGATGCCGGGGTTCTTGTTTTCAATCAGGGTGAATCTTATACGTACAAAAAAGTTGTGGGTATTGACGGATTCTCCGGAGACATTGGGCAACTTACAAACGATCTTGAAATGTATCACAGTATATCTGATAAAAAGATATATCTGCATTCCTATAAGGGCAATCCGGCTGATCGCTTCTCTTCCATCGAGTTTTGCCTGAAGGAAAATATTATCAAAATTGGTGGAGATAATGTCACAATTGACAACATCTGCGTGAAATATGGCGGGGCACATGGCATTGGCTCCAGTTCCCGTAATGGACTTAAAGTAACTAACTGTGAATTTGGTTGGATCGGTGGATCAATTCAACGTGAAACAACCCGGTATGGCAATGCAGTTGAGATATATGGTGCATGTAAAGATTACATCGTTGACCATTGTTATATCTATCAGATTTACGATGCTGGTATAACACATCAGTACAAAAATTACACATCATCGGAAACTGTAATTATGGAAAATGTTACATACAGTAATAACCTGATAGAATATTGTTCCTATTCTATCGAGTATTTCCTCGATCAACCGCTATCAGAGAAAGATGTGATGAAAAATATTTCTTTCAAAAATAATATATGTCGCTTTGCCGGCTATGGTTTTGGATGGCAAAGGCCCAATAAAGTAGCCAGGCACATACAAGGCGGCTGGCTTGGGGGCAAACGGAAATACCCTGCTGAGAATTTTAGTATTGAAGGGAATATTTTTGACCGAAGCATCGATATTTTATTGTCAATAAGTGCTCTGAAAGAGGAACATCTGCCCAAAATGAAGAATAACGTGTATATACAGTCTTCCAATAAAAATTTTGGAATGGTGGGAGTGGAATATAAACAATATTACCCTTTTAATCAGGGGATCGGAGAGCTGATAAAGCAAAAAAGAATTGACGAGAGCCCAATCATTATTTTTGCCGATTAACAAAATTTTGTATGTGATCTGAATCAATTGTTTTCATGCAACTGGCTTCAGAACAACTGTATAGTAATTTAAAATCTAAATATAGTATGAAGAATTTTCTAATTGTCGCTTGTATTTTATTCTTGTCCTTTGATTGTCATGAAAAAGAGGAAATACAACCAGATGAAATTAAATCAGAATTAAAACATATCTCCTATATCAAATCAAACAGTGTCCGTTCTGTTGCAGCGAAGGACAAAATCGTTTACATTGTGGGTTCTGGAGAACTGGCTTCTGCTGATATATCTGACCCATATAACCCCCAAATTTTATCCAAAGTTCCTCTGGAAGGAGTTGGGTATGATATCGAATTAAAAGGCGATTATGCCTTTGTTGCTTCACGCATGGGCGGAATACATGTATTCGATATAAAAAATCCATCGTCTATCCGGTATATAAACACCTATGATTCTCTCGAACAAGCCACAGGTATTGCTATCAATGGCAATATTCTGATTTGTTGTAATCGGACAGTTGGCGTTGAAATTGTCGATATTAGCAATCCCGGAAAACCTTTATTTATAGGTAAAATTAAAGTATCGGAGGCTCAGGGTGCAAAGTGCAGAGGAAACTATGCATACATCGGAGAGCATTATAAAAAAGCGATGACTATTCTCGATATTTCGAATCCGTCGAATCCCAAAGTAGTTAAATCAGTGAACGTTCCGGGTAATGCGTGGGGAGTTGCCATCAAGGGGGGTTATGCCTACGTTGCTCATGGACACGGAGGGCACGGAGTATCAGTAATTGATATTAAAAATCCTGAAAATGCAAAAGTGGTCACGTCTTATAATATTCCGGTAGTCAATGAAACAAGATCACCAGATTGCTGGGAAGTTCAAATCAGTGGCAACTATTTGTTTTTTGCAAATGGATACGATGGAGTATATGTTTTTGACATCAGTCATCCTGAAAAATTAGAACTCGTAACATCTTATTTAGATGTTGATTATGCCCACGACCTTGCAATCACTAAGGATATGATCATTCTTGCGGATTACAAAAATGGGTGCCAGCTTATTTCAGCCCATGGGATAGCAGGAGAACAACATATTGATACAGGTATTCAACCAAAGATTGTTCGATCTGATTATAAACCATACATTCAAGAGGAAAGTATGGTTAAAATTTTTTCAAGAGGACAAATACATTCCTGTTTTTTAGATGATCAGTATATTTATATGGCATGTGGAACAGAAGGGCTTGAAATAGTTGACATCGTTGATCCACGGAACGTAATTGCTAAATTTAAAACAGACGGGACAGCCTATGATGTTGTAGTCTCCGGTACTATTGCATATCTGTCGTGTGGAGGGAAAGGATTACATGCCATTGATTTAAGCGACATCCACAATCCCAGATTAATAAAAACCATTGGTGCCGGACGGTTTCTAAATGACATGTGGATTAATCACGACCGGATTATTCTCAGAACAGATACATGGGCGACTACAGGATGTGTAGATATATCTGATAAGTTTAATCCTAAAATATCAGTGAAAGATTTATCGATCGATCACTTTATGCTCCAGGTAAGCGATGATGTTTTTAGCGAAAATTATTTTGCAGCCGCCAATTCGAAGTCTCTGCTGGTGTTAAAATATGCGAAAAATCCTTTATCGCTTGAGAAAATTGCGGTCATACAGGAACCTACGAACGGAGTTGCAGTAAAGGATCATTACATCTACCGGACTTCCAGAAGTAAGAGCTTGCACGTGTATAATGCAGAGAACCCGTCGAATCCGCATGAAGTTTATTCAGAAAAGCTGACAACTTCTTCTTCCCAATCTGAAAAGCTTTCTATAGAAGGCAATCAGCTATATCTTACAACCGACCGGTCGGTAATGATTTATGATTTGGCCCAGGCAGACAAGCCAAAATTTATAAAAGAAATTGTAGTACCGGGAATTGAAGGCAATTATATCTATGGAAGAATAAAATCCCGGAATAATAAACTATATGTATGTGCCGGCTATTCGGGTCTGTGGATAATTGAGAATAAATAATAATTTAAGTGCGAGGTAAAAAATAAAGTGTATAAACATGAGTATAAGGAATAAAATTAGCAAGTCAAGATTGTTATATACCTTTTTGATTTTAAGTCTGATCAGTTTTAGTTGCAAAGAACAGGAGGATGTCGCAGAAAAATTTAAGGTGTACACTATAGGTGATTCAACGATGGCAAATAAAAGTGCTAATCGGTTTCCCGAAACTGGATGGGGACAGGTACTTTCCAGTTATTTTGAAAGTAGAGTTGTGGTGGAAAATCATGCAATAAATGGAAGAAGTACGAAAAGCTTTATAAACGAAGGCAGATGGAAAAAAATAGTGGATAGTCTTTCTGTTGGAGATTATGTCTTTATTCAGTTTGGCCATAATGATGAAAAGAGTTATGATACAACAGTATATGCTGCTCCGTATGGACTTTATAAAAGTAATCTTGAAAAATTCGTAAACGAAACCCGGGCAAAAAAGGCTATTCCAATTTTATTTACACCTATTCCAAGGCGAATATTTAAAAATGGGAAATTATCAGAAACACATGGAGAGTATCCGAAAGTAGTTCAACTGGTAAGCCAGGAGATGGAGGTTGTACTTGTTGATTTAAATCAATTGGCAACAGATTACATAAATAATTTGGGAGAGGAACCTTCGAAAGAAATTTATTTGTGGGTGGATCCTTGTGCGAATTATCCCAATGGAAATCAGGATAATTCACATTTGTCAGAAAAAGGGGCTCATCAGTTTGCCAGTCTTGCTGTAACCGATCTAAAAAGAAAGGTTCCCTTTTTGGCTCGCTATATAATTAAAGAAAACGAAAAATAAATGAACAACTCATAAATATCACAAATGGATCGTAGAAATTGCATTAGAAATCTCACCTTACTATCGGGAGGCATAGTCTTTTCTCAAAGTTTTTTCGGACAAACATCTTTGATTCAAAAAAAGAGGAAAACCATTTTATTGTGTACCGGCATTCAGTATGCCAATATGGGAGATCACGGACATGTTACCGGGATTTTGAATTTGCTGACCATGTATTTGCCTGAAGCCCGGATTGTCCTTTGGCCCAAGATTGATCTTCCCGAGTTTGATGAGTTAATTTCAGCGAATTGGCCGGACGTCCGGATTATTCATTCGAAATTAGCCGACGGGAAGCCAGTTGATGAAGAAATCGGAAAAGTGGCAAAACAAGTTGATTTTGTTATCGGTGGGCATGGCGAAGAAACAGAAGTAAGTTGGGTTGCAAAGAATTTTAATAAGCCATACGGGATCTTCGGGGTCACAGTGGGCGCTCCTCCCGAGGGAACAAGAAAAGAGTTTATTGATAGTGCATCCTTCTATTTTACACGGGAAACAGCATCTCTTGAAAATCTAAAAAAAGCTGGGGTCAGGTGTCCGGTAACTGACTTTGTTCCTGATGCAACTTTTGGTTCTAATGTGCAGGATGAACAAAAGTCTTCTGTATTTATGCGGAAAAATGAATTGAAGTATAAGAAATTCCTTTGTGTGGTCCCCCGTCTTCGGGTAACTCCCTATTACCGGATTGCACCGGAACTCCGATACGACCCTTCTCCCTGGAGCGATGAGAGGGTGAGAGAAGTTGATCAATTAAACAACAAACACAAAGAAGAAGATCACGCCAAAGCCCGGGCGGCAATGATTGCATGGGTGAGACAGACTGGTTACCCTGTACTTTTATGTCCTGAGATGATTCATAACATGGATATTTTCGACGAATTGTTATTAAATCCCTTGCCGGATGATGTCAAAAAGAATGTGATTAAAAAGGAACACTTCTGGCGGATTGACGAAGCAACAACAGTTTACAAGAATGCAACGGCGGTGATCAGCCTGGAATGCCATTCTCCCATTATCGCCTATACACAGGGAACCCCGGCCTTTTATTTGCGTCAGCCGGAAGATACCATCAAGGGGCAGATGTATTATGATATTGGTCTTCCCAAATGGGTTTTTGAGATCGAAAAGGCTACGGGAAGCGATGTTGCCATCAGGCTTATGGATTTAATTAATGATCACCAGACGGCAACAAGTCGTTTATCGTTCGCAATGAATTATGTCCGGGAAAAGCAGAAGGAAGCAATGATGAAAATAAGGAAAACAATGGGCCTTTAGGTCTTGTAACCCTCAGAAATTTTCATCTTCTATTCTTTTCCCTGAACTCGGATGGTGTAAACCCGGTTTTTTGCCTGAACAACCTAAAAAAGTAGTCGGTAGATTCAAAACCCAGTTCGTGGGCCAGTTCTTTGAATGATTGGTTGGTTGTGATTAATAAATCCTTCGCTTTATTTATTCGTAACTGGATTTGGTATTGGGCGGGCGAAACACCGGTGTATTCCTTGAATTTTTTCCTAGGTGATTGGAAATTCATTCTGAACGGATTTTATAATTCGGAGATATTTTTTATTTTTACAAATTGAAAATTGAATTTTCGATTTGTAAAAATGATTGATAGAAAAATAGAAAGTATTATACGGGAAATGTCAACCCATTTTCCGGTTATCAGTCTGGTAGGCCCCAGGCAATCGGGAAAAACAACACTGGTAAAAAAAATATTTCAGGATTACCAATACATTAATCTTGAAAATACCCAAAACAGACGATATGCACTTGAAGACCCGCAAGGATTTATAAAACAGTATCATCAACGTGTCATTATTGATGAAGCGCAATATGTCCCCGAACTTTTTAGTTACATACAGGAAAATGTGGATGAAAACCGTGTAAATGGCAACTTCGTTCTAACAGGTTCCCAAAATTTTTTGATGTCCCAAAATATTTCACAAAGCCTGGCTGGCCGTACTGCTGTTTTTACGTTGCACCCGTTTAGTTACCAGGAAATAAAAGATACGGATTATCAGGTTGATGAATTGGATGAACTTTTATTCAAGGGCTTTTATCCAGGAGTTTACAACGAGAATCTTAATCCGGGCTACTGGTATCCAAGTTACCTGAGTACTTACCTTGAAAGGGATGTAAGGAATATTAAAAATGTAACCAGCCTGTCGGATTTTCAGCGTTTTCTTCGGATTTGTGCTTCCCGTACCGGACAAGTCGTAAATTTCAGTAGTCTTGCTGTTGAAATCGGAGTTTCTCATCCGACTGTAAAAGCATGGCTGTCTGTTTTAGAGAGCAGTCACGTCATTTATTTATTGCCGCCCTATTACAAAAATTATAATAAAAGACTGGTAAAATCACCCAAGTTATATTTTCTTGATACTGGTTTGGTTTGTTCGTTACTTGGAATAAATGATAAAAATCAACTGAATAACCATTTTATGAAAGGACCGCTTTTTGAAACTTTTGTAATTTCGGAATTAATAAAAGACAGGGCTAACAGATTTCAGCCGGTAAACCTTTATTATTGGCGTGATAATGTTGGAAATGAAATTGACTGTATCCAGGAAGAAGGAAATTCCCTGAAAATTATCGAAATAAAATCAGGGGCTACTATAAATCAGGCATATTTTAAGGTATTTCGGTATTTCGACAAAATAGATGTTATGCCTGATAAAAATTATAATGTGATTTACGGGGGAGACCATATTCAGAGCCGGACAAATATTACCATCAGGGGATGGAAAAATATGTTGGATTGAACACGCTTGTTTTTTGATGACAAAATCAGTACATCGCTTTAGCGACTGGTTATCCTTCCTGCGGTTTTATCTTCTGTTTTTTTCCCTGAACTCGGATGGTGTAAACCCGGTTTTTTGCCTGAACAACCTGAAAAAGTAGTCGGTAGATTCAAAGCCCAGTTCGTGGGCCAGTTCTTTGAATGATTGGTTGGTTGTGATTAATAAATCCTTCGCTTTATTTATTCGTAACTGGATTTGGTATTGGGCGGGCGAAACACCGGTGTATTCCTTGAATTTTTTCCGAAACAGGGAATAACCCATCCCAACATTTTTGGCAATTTCTTCCTGGGTAATTGGAAGGTGCAGGTTTTCCAGTATCATTAATTTGGCTTGCCTGATTTGCGTTTCAATGGCCTTTCCTTCAAATGGATGATATTTTTTTGAAGCAAAAATTTGACCCAGTATTTGAACGATATTGCCCGAAGCAATATATTGAAATCCGGGCTTTTCTTCTTTCAGTAAATTAATAACCTGCAAATAGTTCCGGGCAATATTTTCCTGAATTCCAACCGTAATTACGGGGCTTTCAGGGTTGAGAAATTCTTTTGACCGGTAATGATTTATCAAATCGCCATTGAATTCCACCCAGTATTCGTCCCATCCGGAGTCGCTGTCTGGTTTGAAACGGTGCCAGATACCGGGGAAAAGGATAAATATATCACCTGCATTAATTCTGCGAGTACCTGCTATTTCCGATTCAAAAACACCTTTGCCTTTGGTGATATACAAAACCTGGTAGTCTGATAATCTTCTTCCGACCGACCAGTGAAAATAATGATGGGAAGGGTCGCCAACGAGGGGATATTCGGTTTGTTTATCAACCACAATGTGTCCTGCCCCTGTGAGGTACATACCCCAACGTTTGTCTTCTTCACCAACAGTCAGGTATTTATAAAATTTTTTATCCACAGATGTCATTTTATTCAGTATTTATATCATTTTGTGCGTGATATTTTTTAAACTTCAATATACTTTTATGCAAATTATCGCTTCATTTCCAAAAGTATATAATGATTTCATCGCAGCAAAGAAGCAACATAAAAGTTTCAGAAAAAATGTTTTCAGGAATATCAGTTTATTGCTAATTGTAATGAACAAGAAAAACTAAACAATGAATACGAGAAGGGATTTTATACGAAAAGCGTCAATCGGGTCAGTGACTGTTTCTTCCCTGGTTGGATTGTCTGCGTTTAATGATTCGGGGTTTTCAAACAATCGTGAATTGGAAAAAGCAAAAAAAGATAACCCGGACAACGGTGAATTGGAATTATCGGAATGGGAGATTTTGTTTGATGAAGAGAACTCAATACTTTCAATGATTATCGGTCCGGTTTCCATATCAGGCCGACTTCTTTTTGTTTCAGGACCAGAGCAATGGCTTATCGTAAATTCGCGGGATGGAATAAAAAACCGCTTTGCTTTTATTGATCCGAAAGACAATGTTCAGGGGTATTTTGTGTTGCAAAAAAAATCAGGACAGTTACAAATTTGCTTTTATCATCGTACAGCACAGGCGTATCAGGGCATATTGTCTTTTGAAGGCAAAATAACCTTTCTTGCTGACAGTTTCGCTTGCCGGACAAGGGCACAAGAAGGTGAACGGGTTTTATCGCTTAGTTCCGGGCTCACCAACTCGTTGTTGAACGATTCCCTTTTCGCCCCGGAAAGTGATATAATTCTGCAATTGGATGCCGCAAATTTAAACCTTAAAAGCGCTGGCGCCGGTGTTTATTCGTTTCAAATGTCGGGACAAATTGGCGAATCGTCCGAAGCTGTTTTTACTGTCAATTTGGAAAAAGATTATTTCAGAAATCGCTATGTGCCTTATTATCATGCGTTGGATCGGAAGCGATGCCCCAAAGCGCCAACAGGATGGATGTCGTGGAATACCTATTTCGATAAAGCTACGGCAGAGGACAATCTTGCCGAAGCAAGGATTGGGCAAAAATATCTTCAACCTTTTGGATGTGAATTCTGGTCAATCGAATCGTGGCAGGGAAATTCACCTCATTTGCCTGTCCGTGACTTTTTCAACATGAACCTTGAGGTGAATGAGAATAAGTTCCCAAAAGGAATGAAGCAACTGGCGGATGATATTCGTGAATTGGGATTTCGTCCCGGTTTATGGATGGCACCGTTTGGCTCAGGGAACGAAAAGTTTTACAACGAGCATAAGAACTGGTTTTTACATGACCTCAATGGAAAACCAATTTCGTCGTGGAACGGTCGTTACACCCTTGACCCAACAGTTCCTGAAGCACTTGAGCACCTGAAAAAAATATTCGACACCGCTTCGCACGACTGGGGGTACGAGTTTTTTAAAATTGACGGAATGTCGGGCCGGAATCATGGCTATTGTGCCCATTTGTACGAACGCCCTGAAATACGGAAATGCTTTCATGACCCTTCCTGTCCAAACCCGTTTGAACGTTGCTTAAAGATGTTTCGCGAGGGTATTGGTGACGACCGCATTTTTTTGGCTTGCCAGGGGCATTCAACAGGACCGGAGCCCCTTTATGCCGATGCATCCCGTATCGGGGCTGATATTGTTCATCCAAACGAACCTGTAAAGTGGAGTAATGTACTCAATCAGGGACGTTGCACAATCAACCAGGTATTTACACACAACATCGTAATGATTGCAGATCCTGACACATTGCTCGTCCATGATTTGCCATTGGAAGAAGCAAGGGTTTCTGCCACCATAGTCGCCTTGCCCGGGCAATTAACTTTCTTTGGAGATAAGCTGGCCGGTTTATCCGACAGTCAGATGAAAATCTTACAACAAACCTTGCCTGTGGCAAATGTGCGCCCGGCAAGTTTGTACCCTTATTTCTCCATGTTGCCGGTATGGAACCTGCAAATTCAGAATACGTTGTTGGATGATTACAATATTGTAGCCCTATTCAATTGGGAAGATGAAGCAAAAACCATTTCGTTCTCTTCAGAAGAATTAGGTTTACAAAATGAAGGGAAATATTTATTATTTGAATTCTGGACACAAAAAAGCTACGGCACGATTACCGAAGGTTTTGCGATGGAAATTCCCGCACACAGTGTCCGGTTGCTTGCAATGCACCATCTAAAGGATATTCCGCAATGGATCAGCAGCGACCGGCATGTCACCCAAAATGCCCTCGAACTGAAAGAATACAAATGGATAAAAGAAAGTCGGACGTTGGAAGGTAAAATCGGACTTATCAGTTCATTCCCTTTGACAATGCGCTTATACGTGCCTCCGAACTTTTCCTTGTCGGGCGCAGAATGTAACGATGTTGAATGCGCTACCCGAAAAGAAGAAAATAACATTCTGGCGGTTACTTTCAAATCGGATAAAACAGGCGATTTTAAATTTAGAGTTAGATTTTAACAGATTAAAAAACCAAAGATGCAACTATTCACCATTGAAAATAAAAATGGGATAAAAGCCTGTATTACCAATTACGGAGGACGGGTTGTAAGCCTGTTTGTTCCCGATAAAGAAGGGCGGTCGAAAGATATTGTTTTAGGCTACGATAATCTTTCTGACTACCTCAGTTCAAATGAAAAATACTATGGCGCTATAATCGGACGCTATGGAAACAGGATTGGTAAAGCGCAGTTTTCCATTGGCGATAAAACCTATTTATTAGAAAAAAATAATGGGGAAAATTCTCTTCACGGAGGAAGTGGTGGATTTCACAATGTTTACTGGAATGTTGATCAACAGGATGAGCAAACTCTCGAACTGATATATGTTTCAAAAGATGGGGAAGAAGGCTTTCCCGGAAACTTAAGTGTGAGAGTTGTCTATTGTCTTACTGAAGACAACGAGTTGAAAATTGAATATTTTGCTACAACAGACAACCCAACCATCGTAAATCTAACCCATCATTCATTTTTTAATTTGACAGGAAATCCTGAAAAAACAATTAACAACCATATTCTACAAATCTCTGCAAAATTTTATACACCGGTGGACGAGGGTTTGATCCCGACCGGAGAAATTGCCCTGGTTGAAGAGACTCCTTTCGATTTTAGAGAACCTGTTCCGATTGGTAAAAGAGTGGATGAAGGCCACGAACAACTGAAATTGGGCAGGGGATATGATCACAACTGGGTGTTGGATGCATCAGGGGTGAATAAAGACATTCGTCTAGCGGCCCGGGTAGCAGACCCTGAATCAGGACGAGTGATGGAAGTTTACACGAATGAACCGGGCATCCAGTTTTACGGTGGTAACTTTCTAAATGGCAGCGATAGAGGGAAAGCAGGTATCGCCTACCCGCACCGTACTGCTTTTTGCCTCGAAACGCAGCATTTCCCGGATAGCCCGAACAGGAAAAATTTCCCATCAACGCTTTTGAACCCGGGAGAAGCGTATTACTCTGTTTGTATATATCGATTTGATACAATGTAACGGATAAACTATTCGAAAAAAACCATAAACAATCAATCACTATTTCATGAAACGATATTTGTACTTTGTAACATTTGTAGCTGCGTTGGGCAGCCTGCTTTTTGGATTTGAAACCGGGGTCATCAACGGGACGATCTTTTACGTCGCCCAATATTTTGGGCTTTCCCCAGCCATGAAAGGCTTTGTGGTGAGCGTGGCCTTGATCGGGTGCGTTATTGGCGCACTGTTTGTCGGGAAACCTGCCGACTTGTATGGACGAAGGTATATCCTGAGATACATGGCCCTCTTTTTCCTGATTTCCATGTTGATGACAGGTTTGGCCACTAATTTATGGATGTTTATCATCGGACGGTTTATTGGTGGTTTGGCTGTGGGAGGTGCATCTGTGGTAACTCCGATGTATATTTCCGAAGTGGCCCCTCCAAAATTACGGGGAAGATTGGTTGCAACCGCTCAATTTGCCATTGTGCTTGGAATTTTGGTCTCTTTCTTTTCCAATTTTATAATTGACAGCATGGGCGGGGGAGAAAATAAATGGCGATGGATGTTTTTATTCGGTGTGATACCATCCATCGTATTCTTTGTCCTTCTGTTTTTTGTGCAACGCAGTCCGCGGTGGCTGGTTAAAACAGGCCGCATCGACGAAGCCCGCGAAGCTCTTTTGCGGGTTAATAACATTGCTGACCCGGATGTGTTGATTAAAGAAATCCAGGATTCGCTGGATAACGAAGTTCTCACCCATTATTCTGTCCTTTTCCGAAAACCTTATTTCAAACTGGTGTTGATTGGTATTGGCGTTGGGATGTTTAACCAGTTGTCAGGGATCAATATTGTCAATTATTATTCGACCGATATATTCAGGGAAGCCGGGTTTAGTGGTGAATCAGCCTTTTACCAGACTGTGCTGATCGGTATAACCAACCTGATTTTTACCATCGTTGGTATGTCGCTGATTGATAAATTCGGAAGGAAGTTTTTGTTGTATGCCGGAGGTATCGGAATGCCGGTATTTCTTGGAATGTTCAGTTGGGCTTATCTTTCAGGAAATACGAATGGCTATATTCTTTTGATTTCCATGCTGGGGTTTATTGCTTTTTTTGCTGCATCGCAGGGAACGGTTATTTGGGTGATCCTTTCAGAAATGTTTCCTAATAACATCAGGGCAAGGGGATCTGCTATCGGCTCGTTTTCCCATTGGTTTTTCAATGCCCTGAATTCATGGGTGTTCCCGGTTGTCGTTGTGTCCATCGGGACGGGATATGCATTTCTGTTTTTCGGTATCGCTACGGTTCTCAGCCTTGTCTTCTACCATTTTGCTTTAGTTGAAACCAAAGGAAAATCGCTGGAAGAAATTGAGAAAATAGTGTTGGGCAGCAACAGGTAAACATACCAACAGACTGTTAACAGAAGAGACTGTCTAAAAAGTTCTAAAGTCTGCAATTTGCGTCACCCTGAATTTATTTCAGGGTCTGACGATCAGAAAGATAAGATCCCGAAACAAGTTCGGGATGACTCTATTCCAGACTTTTTGGACAGCCTCTTATAAATATCAAAATGTCAAAGGGTACTATTTTCAATATCGAAGAATTTGCTGTACATGACGGGCCGGGGATTCGAAAGTTGGTTTTTTTCAAGGGATGCCCGTTGCATTGTTCGTGGTGCCACAATCCGGAGGGGATTTCTTTTCGGAAAGAACTGATGGTAAGCCATACCGCTTGTATCGATTGTAGCAAATGCAGGGAGGTATGTACGAGTGAAAAATGTATTGCCTGCGGAAGATGTATTGAGGTCTGTCCGTTGCGCTTGCGAAAAGTATGCGGACAGGAATTTGAAGCATGCGAATTGGCCAATGAACTTCTAAAAGGGAAAGAAATATTGATCAACAGCGGTGGAGGTATTACCATATCAGGTGGAGAACCGCTTGCCCAACCGGCTTTTCTTTTCGGTTTGATAGAACATCTGAAGCCGTTGAATATTGCTGTCGAGACATCGGGACATGCCGCTGCTCCCATTTTTCAAAAAATGGTTTCGGTGGTCGACCTTGTCCTGATGGATATTAAACATACCGACCCCGTTATCCATAAAAGGTATACCGGGGTTGATAATCATCAGATACTTGAAAACCTGGAATTTCTATGTGGATCGGATACTGATTTTTACATCCGTGTCCCTTTGATCCCGGGAGTAAACGATACCCGGGAAAATATGGAAAAGACGGCATGGCTACTCAAAGATGCCAAACATTTGAAACGGGTAGAATTGCTGCCCTATCATCAGACTGCCGGGGCAAAATATCCCATGGTGAACAAACAGTTTGACCCCGGATTTGACACCAATAAAAAAGTGAACGTCTGGAAAGATGTTTTTGAAAATTACAACATTAATATTAGCGTGTTATGAACCAACGAATTAAAACAATACTGGATGATATATTCCAGAAAAAGCATCATGTATTCAGACAAAATATTGCGCCGGATGTGTTGAGTGGTTTTACTGTTTCACTAAAAGAGCAAAAAATACCGGATGTGCTGCGGGTGCAAAAAAGGTTAAGCTGGGTACTGCAAAACGAGTTGCCGGTGATCCTTCCCGGTGAGAAGATTGTTTTTATGCGCACAGTCCCAAAAATTCCGGAAATCTTTACGGAAGAGGAGTGGACAGAAATACGGAAAGAGCATTACATTCATGAACTGGGACGGATTTGCAATATTAGTTCAAATTATAGTTACACGATTGAAGTTGGTCTGGAACAACGGAGAAAGGAAGTATTGCAGTCCATCGATATTCATTTGGCGCAGGGAGACAAACACGGAGTTCAATTCTTACAGGTAGTTCTTCATGCAATTGATGATATTGAAAAGCTGGCAGACCGGTATGCTGAATTGGCGATAAATTCGGGAAGAGAAGATATTTTTCTCATCCTGAACCGGATTCCCCGGGAAGGAGCGAAAACCTTTCGCGAAGCGTTGCAGTTCTTCAGGATACTTCATTTTGGCCTGTGGGCTTCGGGAAATTACCACAACACCGTTGGCCGGTTCGACCAGTATATGTTCAAATACCTGAAAAATGATTTGGATTCAGGAACGCTTGATTACGATTCTGCATTTGAATTACTGGAAGAATTTTTTATCTCCTTCAACAAGGACAGTGACCTGTATCCCGGTATGCAGCAGGGTGACAACGGACAAAGTCTGGTACTGGGCGGCGTTGATGAAAACGGGAACGATGCGTTTAACCTGCTTTCGGAAATGTGCCTGAAAGCCAGTCTGGAACTGAAATTGATTGACCCGAAAATTAACCTGCGCGTGACGAAAAATACGCCTGTCGAAATATATGACCTCGGAACCGAACTAACCAAACAAGGACTTGGTTTTCCGCAATATTCAAACGATGAGGTGGTCATTCCCGGATTGTTGTCGAAGGGCTATGAACTGAAAGATGCCCGTGATTATGTGGTGGCTGCCTGTTGGGAATTTATCATTCCCGGGCAGGGAATGGATATTCCAAATATCGCGGCTTTATCGTTTGCCAGAGTGGTTGATACGTGTGTCAAAAAGTATCTAAAAACAGCAACCGATTTTAATTCGTTTATGGATGGGGTCAGGCAGGAAATGAAAGAAGAGTTGGAGTCAATTGGTCCCGGCCTGTCGAATATTTACTCCGAACCGGCTCCTTTACAGTCGTTGCTGATGAATGGCTGCATCGAAAAAGCCCGGGATATTTCAGTGGGCGGAAAATATAACAATTACGGGATTCACGGTACAGGAATTTCCACTGCTGTTGATTCACTGACCGCAATCAAAAAATATGTTTTCGAGGAAAAATTAGTAAGCGCCGGGGAAATAAGTGATGCCATCAGAAATAATTTTGAAGGCTCAGATCGTCTCTGGGAAAAACTGCGGTACGATGCCCCGAAAATGGGGAACGATGACGATTTTGCCGATCATATTGCGGTTGAGTTGTTGGATGCTTTCTCTGAATTGACCGCTAACATGAAAAACGAGAATGGCGGATGTTTCAGGCCAGGTTCCGGTTCTGCCATGTACTATTTGTGGCATGTCAAAGACATTGGCGCATCGGCTGACGGACGAAAAAAAGGAGAACCGCTGTCGGCCAACTTTTCCCCGGGTTTAAATGTAAAAGTGAAAGGCCCTTTGTCCATCATCAAATCATTCTCGAAACCCGACATGAAAAAGATCATGAACGGTGGCCCGCTCACGTTGGAATTGCACGATACCGTTTTCCGCAACCCGGAAAGCATCCGGAAAGTGTCGTATCTGGTGAAATCATACATGGATTTGGGAGGTCACCAGCTTCAGATCAATGCAGTAAACCGGGAACAGTTGATTGCTGCCAAAGAACATCCGGAGCTTTATAGAAACCTGATTGTCAGGGTTTGGGGGTGGAGTGGCTATTTTACCGAACTCGATGAAGTTTATCAGGACCACATCATCCAACGTGTTGAACTGAGTGTCTGAGAATGGAAGTATTTGTTTTCGACCTGGATTTTACCATCTGGAATGCCGGGGATACCTTTTGCAGTGAGACATCCCCTCCGTATTTTTGGAATGACGAACAGTTATTTGACCAGCAGGGAAGGTGGATACGGCTTTACCCGGATTCAGTGGGAATATTAAAACGGCTTAAAAAAGCCGGAAAGATTCTGGCTGTCGCTTCCCGCACCAACGAACCGGAATGGGCAAAACAATTGCTTCAATTATTCGATATTGAAAAGTATTTCGACATCATGGAAATATATCCCGGCAGCAAGGTAACCCATCTGAAAAATATTCAGGAAAAGGTGGGTTGCCCTTTTGACCAAATCGTCTTTTTTGACGATGAGGAACGGAATATTCAGGAGGTGAGTTTAACAGGAGTAAAGTGTGTTTATGTAAAGAATGGACTCTCGTTCAATTATACGTCTTTAAAAAAGGGACATTATAAAAAAGGATTGAAAAATATAAAACAGAAAATCGGATATTTCCAAACCAACAATATCAAAAGCGAACGCCCAGGGAAATCGTTTTTAAGGTTCTAATGGAAAGACAGGAATTCTCTTTTACCGGAACTCTTTACCTGGATGATAACTTTTTAACAACCATTTAAAGAAAATTTGCAGGAACTCAAATCTTTTCTGTCCTCAGGCCGGACTGGCCCTTCCTTTTCCAGTCGATGAAAAGGAAGCAAAAATCTTGTCCCAACGAACCCTCGCCCGGGCGTTGGGACGGCCTGCCCACCGTTCTGATGTTGCTCTGCCCGTCATCTGTCCTTTTGCTTTTCAATCCACCTTTATCCCGGAAAAGAAACAACAGCCGGGCTGTTCCCGCCTGAGGGAAAAAAGCGTGAAGAAAAACGGCGGCGGGAGCGTTACAAAATCTTCCCTGTTTGACGACCAGCGGGAGGAGTTTGGAAGATTTTAGCGGACGCAGGCGTTTTTTAGCCTTTTTTTCCTAAGCGGCGGCATTTTTGGTTTACTTTTTTTTGCTGAAGAAAAAAAGTAAAAGCCCGTCCGGCTTGAGGACAGGAAAAATCATTCAGGTAACGAACTTTCTTTATAGAACCATTCCTACAAAAAATCTAAAAGCGATTTCTCTGGCTACACCCCACACAAATATTTTATTACATTTGAATCTCTTAATTGCAATGTAACAGAGTATGGCCTCTTCAAAAATAAAAGAAAATGTGTGGCAGGATGTTTGGAATGAATTCAAAAAAGGAGATATGGAGGCCTTTCGTCAGATTTACAATGCTTTTCTTAGCAATCTTTATTCCTACGGATCGAAGCTTACAAACAATACTTTGGTTGTGGAAGACAGCATTCAGGAAATGTTTTTGGATTTGTACACCCACCGGAAAAATCTTTCAGAAACGGATAATTTGGAATATTACTTATTAAAAGTTTTACGCCGTACCATATTTCATAAACTAAAACAAGAGAACCGGTTTCAGTCGCTGGAAGATCATAAACTGGAAACTTTCAATATTGATTTTGAGATTGAAAGAAATATGCCTGATGATATACAGGAAGAGAAAATTACGCTGATAAAGGATTCTCTTTCAACCATGGAGCCACAAAACAGAGAGATACTTTATTTGAAATTCTACCGCGAATTAAGCTACAATCAAATAAGTGAATTACTTGGAATTAAGCCCGATTCAGCGAAAAAGCAAGTTTATCGGATTGTTTCAAAATTAAGAGAAGTTTTAGGTAATCAATTGTTGGAACTTTTCATTCTGTGTTTTAGAACACAAAATTAAGTCGATTTTTATTGTCCACTTTATTGTTCCCCGTTCCATTATCTATAAAATTCAATTGGAATGGACCAGCTAAAGCAATTTATTGAGGACCCTAAATTTGTAAAATGGGTATTCAATCCGAATGAGGAATTAGAAAGTCATTTTTCAGATTTTTTCACCAAACATCCGGAGCAAAAGAAAAAATACCTTCAGATAAAAAAAGAACTTCGTCTGTTATCGATTACCGAAAAAGAAATATCCTATTCAAAAGGTGCTGAAATATTTAAATCAATTTCAGATCAAATCAATTCCTCTAAAATCAACAAAAAAGAAATTCGTAATTACCGGTTTTTAATGCGTTATGCCGCAATTGCACTGGTCTTTTTTGCAATCGGTTCGCTATTCGTTTATTTCTCGAAGGGAAATAAAACGAATCTGCAATTCGCTGAAGAAATTTTTCTTAAGAATGCACAAACTTACCCTGTTATCTATTTCTCTGATGGCTCAAAAAAAGAAATTAAATCGGATAAAAAATATATTGACCTCTCTTTGACTGGTAAACTAGTAATCGGAAAAGATACAATCAGTCAGAAAGAAATTTCCGGGAATATTCAGAATTCAAATGTTTTGGTAGTTCCAAACGGTCAACGATTGCACGTTTGCCTAAAAGACAAAAGCACAATTTGGCTAAATGCAGGTAGTCGATTAATTTTTCCAACTGAATTCAATACGGACAAACGCGAAGTTTACCTTGTTGGCGAGGCCTTTTTCGATGTGGTAAAAAATCAAAAGAAACCTTTTTTTGTCAATACTTCCTTTTTATCAGTTAAAGTTTTGGGCACAAAGTTCAATATATCAACCTATCCCGATGATGAAGAAGTCGTTGCTGTATTGGAAGAAGGCAGCATACAGATTATTGACACACAATCAGCAATACCGACAGTTAAAGCAGAATTGAAACCGAACCAACTTGCACGATTAACAAAAAACGACAACCATCTGGAAATAATAGATACAGATTATGAATTACATACGCTTTGGAAAGATGGGCTGCTTCGGTTTGAGCAAGAACCCATCAACCAAATAATTAACAAGATTGAACGATATTACAATATAGAAATCATTTTGAAGGATTCACAAAAGGGAGAGGAAAAAGTCAGGGGTAAACTTGACCTAAATGCAAGTATGCCCAAAGTGCTGGAATATATAACAAAAATAACCCAAACAAGAATAATAGAAGTAAATAGAAATACATACATTCTGGAATAGAAAACCGGACGATGGTGACACATCGGCCGGTCAATCAACTGTTTCAGAATTTGAACCAGTTTTTTAATCTAAACATTTCAAATTTATGAAAAAAAAGCAATTTTTCTATTCCCATTTTTGGGAAAAGGGTAAACAACTACTTAGAATTATGAAAGTAACAGTATTGATTTCCTTATGTTTTGTTCTTTATGCGGCCGGGAATTCGTATTCCCAGACAACTAAAATGACATTGAGTCTGAAAAATATGACCGTAAAAGAAGTATTAAACCAGGTAGAAGATAAAAGCGAATTTATTTTTCTCTACAAGATTGAAGAATTGGACGAAAATAAAAGAGTTAATGTTGAGTTGGTTGATGCTTCAATACAGGAAATTTTAGACGAGGTATTGAAAGAACAAAATTTAACCTATGACGTTTATGATCGTCAGGTTATTATTCGAAAGGTGAATAACAACAAATCTCCATGGGCAACAACAAGCGCTCAAAATGAAACGATTAGCGGTAAGGTCACCGACTCGTCAGGGCAGCCGCTTCCGGGGGTAACCGTAGTGGTGAAAGGAACTACAAACGGTACAATTACCGGTTTCGACGGAAAGTATTCACTTGCCAATATTCCTTCGGATGCTACCTTGATTTTTTCTTTTGTTGGGATGAAAACACAGGAAATTGCCATTAGCGGCAAAACAGTGGTGAATGTAACCATGGACGAAGAAGCCATTGGTATTGAAGAAGTGGTGGCGATTGGATATGGTACTGTCAAAAAGAAAGATTTAACAGGCGCCATATCTTCCCTCACTGGCGAAAAATTGGTTGCCCGCCAGACCGCCCAGATCGGAACGGCGCTGCAAGGAGCATTGCCGGGTGTTATGGTTACCCGTAATAATTCCCGTCCGGGAGCAGGGGTGACCGTTCGCGTGCGAGGGATCACCTCACTTACGTCAAACGACCCGTTGGTTATTGTTGACGGAGTGCCTACCGGTAGCATTGATGACGTTAATCCTTCCGATATCGAAAGCCTGACGGTGCTAAAAGATGCTGCATCGGCTTCAATTTACGGGTCGCGTGCTGCTGCCGGCGTAATACTGATTACCACCAAACGGGGAGTAAGCGGGAAAGAAAATATCGAATATGATTACAGCTATTCGATGAACCTTCAGACTAAAATTCCGGATTATGCAGATGCCGTTACCTACATGAAGGTATTTAATGAATATCTATGGAATGATACTCCGGCAGGAGGTGAATATACCCAGTATTCCAAGGACTTGATTGACAATTATTGGACATTGAACAAACAAAATCCCGATCAGTACCCGAATACCAACTGGGTGGACATGTGCCTGAGAAATTTTGCCCCGCGGCAGAGCCATCAGCTTTCGATTGCCACAGGGAAAGAAAATCTTCGTACCAATCTGAGTATCGGATATGTTGATGAAGATGGGCTTTTAGATGAAAACCAGTCATGGAAAAGAATGACAGCCCGTTTGAATAATAACCTTACTATCGGGCGCTGGTTTTCAACAACTTTCGATATAAACTTGAAAAGAGAAGTGAATGTAAATCCTGCTTTCGATTATTTCTACAGGATGCGGTACGAACCACCTATTTTCGCTGGCATTTATTCTGACGGACGTTTGGCCGGAGGTTACAATGGAACGAATGTGTACGGAAAAATGATGTATGGAGGGACTGATGAAACTTCGGATAATCAGGTGGATGGCAAAATATCAATTGATATAAAACCATTAAATGGCTTGACTATTACCGGTCTTTTTGCTCCAAAATATGACTTCTACAAAGGCAAATTGTTTAATAAGCAAGTACCTTATTATTCTTTCTGGAACGACACAAAAACCACCGAACTGTTAGATGGAACTGAAACTACAGATTTGAAGGAAACCAGGATTGATAGCTATTCACTTGTTTCGCAGGCCTACATTAACTATGTTAAAAGTATCGACAAACACAATTTAAGCGTGATGTTAGGCTACGAAAATTACTATTATTACCACGAAAATGTAACGGCTTCACGTGGCGAATATGATTTTACCTACTATCCATATTTGGACGCTGGTCCGGGCAATTTGAAAGATAATTCAGGTGATGCTTACGAAATCGCCCTTCGTTCAGCTTTAGGCCGCTTATTATACAATTGGAATTCAAAGTATCTCCTTCAGGCAAATTTCCGTTACGATGGTTCCAGCCGTTTCCATAAAGATTATCGCTGGGGATTCTTCCCTTCAGTATCAGCCGGATGGGTAGTGTCGGAAGAAAATTTCATGAAAAATATTTCTATGATTTCCCATTTGAAATTACGCGCTTCATGGGGACAACTGGGCGATCAGCGAATTGGTAACTATCCATATCAGTCAACGCTTAGTTTCAATAATCCAACATTGTACGTCGGCAACACGGTGACCTCTGTACAGGGCGCATCAGCATATCAATATCCGATAAAAGATATAACCTGGCAGACGACTGAAACTACAGGATTGGGTATCGACTTGAATACATTTAACAACCGTTTGCATTTTTCAGGCGATTATTCATGGAAACAAACCAAAGACATGTTGCTGCAACTCCAGATTCCTACCTATCTGGGATACTCAGATCCCTATCAGAATGCCGGTAAGATGTCGACCAAAGGGTGGGATATTGATTTGGCATGGAATGATAAAATCAGCGATTTCCATTATGGGATCAGCTTCAATATTTCTCATTACAAGTCAGAAATGGGCTATCTGAAAGATACCAAGGTGGAAAGTGCCGGTACGATTACCCGCGAGGGAAGTGAATATTACGAATGGTACGGTTATTTGAGCGATGGAATATATCAGACTGCTGAAGAAGTTGCCGGTTCCCCGGTTACATCGAGTGTAGTTACCGTTGGCGATGTCCGTTACAAAGACATTAGCGGCCCTGATGGTGTGCCTGATGGTGTAATTAATACTACATACGACCGGGTATTGCTCGGAGGTTCGTTTATTCCCCGGCTGAATTATGGCGGGAATATCAACATGGGATACAGGGGTATTGACTTTTTACTCTCGTTTCAGGGAGTTGGTGAAAGAAAATCGATGCTGACCGACGAAATGGTACAGCCGATACGAAGCGATTTATACAATGTGCCGGAAATAATTCTGGGTAAATATTGGAGTAAATACAATACAGATGAGCAGAATGCAAATGCAAGGTACCCGAGAGCTACCCGTACCGGAATATCGAATAACTATGCTGTTTCTGATTTTTGGTTGATCAACGGGGCTTATTTCAGGATTAAAAATATTACCCTGGGCTATACACTTCCGAAAGTGTGGATGGGTAAATCGGGAATTGATAAAATCAGGTTTTATGCCAGTTTATCCGACTTCTTTACAATCAGCCATTTCCCTGCGGGATGGGACCCGGAAGTAAGTTCCAGCAACTATCCGATAACCAAAACAATCACATTTGGCGCTTCTGTTCGATTCTAAACCTTGATTTAATTAAACTCTAAAAGCATTATATATATGAAAATCAATAAATATCTCATCATAATTGGATTGGCTGGGATAACATTGTCGGCTTGTAATGATTTGGACCTGCAGCCGCTATCCGAAGCCTCTACCGAGACCTGGTATACCGACCGGACCCAGGTTGAAATGAGCCTGAATACCCTTTATCTCCACCAGTTCTGGCCGATGTTCAAAAACGACTTTTCGACGGTCAGTAACGGAGTCCGTACCATTAGTAACATCATGTCGCTGGATGAACCGACCGATGACTGGATGAACCGTTCCTCCGTAGTTCCCTTTATTAACGGGACACTGAGTGGAAGTAATTCTACTTTTTTAAGGAATACCTGGAGTTTCAGCTATAAGGCTATCAGCCGTTGTAATACGATTTTGGCAAATATTGAAAAATCGAAAGAGAACCTTTCTCTGGAACTTTATGAACGCTACATGGCTGATGCCCGGTTTGTAAGGGCTTGCCAATATTCAAGGTTGATTTCTTATTTTGGCGATGTAGTATACTTTACCCAGGATTTGGAACTGGAAGAAGGATTTGCACAGGGGCGCGTTGACAAGCTGGAAGTTCTTGGCCATATCTATGAAGATTTTGATTATGCCATTGAAAAATTGCCGGTAGCCTACGAAAGCAATGAAGTTAAAAGGGGAACAAAAGGAGCTGCGTATGGGATGAAAGCCCGGGTCGCCCTTTTCTTTAAAGATTATGCTGTAGCCCGCGATGCCGCCAAAGCATGTATGGATCTGGGGGCTTACCAGCTTTTCCCTGATTTTGGCGAACTTTTTCTGAGCAAAACGAAGAATTCAGTAGAAACGGTATTCGGAATTCCACGTTCTACCGAGTATCTGACCAGTCTGGCAGGGGGAGCTGTTACTGCTTATTTGAGCCGCAATGTGACTTCTCCTTCAGCTACAGCAAGCCCGTCGTGGGATTTGTTCTGTGCTTTTCTTTGTACGGATGGCAAACCAATTGACGAATCCCCGCTTTATGACCGAACCAATCCTTTCAAAAACCGTGACCCGCGTTGCGCCTATACAATTGTTGAATTTAACTCCAATTATTTTGGATTCAACTATACGCCTCATCCAGATTCTGCCAAGTGTTGGAGTTATACCGAAAATAAACTGGTAACAAACAAAGATTCAAAAGCCGGTGATACGTACGCTTCGTATAATGGCCTGATTTTGCGAAAAGGAATTGATGGTGACTGGAACGATAACTTGGAAGCTGATAACGACAAGTTGATTTTAAGATATGCTGATGTGCTCCTGATGTATGCTGAAGCAAAAATTGAATTGAATAGCATTGACCAGACTGTATTGGATGCAATGAACATGGTTCGGGCCAGAGCATATAAGGTGAATTATACGTCAAGTTCATATCCGAAGATAACCGAAACGGATCAGGCGAAGCTGCGCACCATTTTGCGTACAGAGCGTAGAATGGAGTTTGCTTTTGAAGCCATGCGGTACAACGATATTCTTCGTTGGAAGATTGGTGAAATCGTGTTGAATTATAAGAATTTCGGTTTACCTTCGAGTCTTGCTGCCAGTAAAACGTATGTGAAGAATAAATACTGGTTCTTCCCCGGAATCCCGCAAATTGATGAAAACGGATGTCCCGACTTTACGACCATGGCCAACATTTCACAGTGCCGCATACTGAGCCAGAGGGTATTCGACGCATCGAAACATTATTTGTGGCCAATTCCATCGGCTGATATTGAAGTTTGTCCAAATTTGAAACAGAATCCGGGTTACTAAGCAATATTCAGGGCTGAACAAAAAGTCTCAAAGTCTTCATCGTTTGTCACCCTGCCCCGAAATTTCGGGGTATTTCAGGGTCTGCCGATCAGGATGTGGAGATCCCGAAACGAGTTCGGGATGACCGAATCAAAGATTTTTTGTTCAGCCCCTGTTTCCAAAAACTGTTTTATATTCCAAAAAAACAGGGAGTAGCATTTGAACAACAGATAAACCTAAAAACTCATCTGTAATTAAAAAAAAACCTGAATTGACGCCGGTTACGGGTTGTCAACAGGGGGTTCTGCACCCTGTACAATCTCTTTTAAACCTAAATCCGAATGAAAAAAACAAATTTAATCCTGCTGGTATGCTTAATGATCGGTTCATTGAACTTCCGGTTGCATGCAGGGAACATAGTAGAATTAAAAACCTCAGCATCCATCCTGAAAATTGATTCCAAAGGGAACATTACCATTACTCAGGGGAAGGTAGTTCATCTGAATAAACCGATGAACCAATTGTGGGCTGTTACCCTAAAAAACAACACCACTGGCAAAGAAACCGTCTTGCTGCCCGGTAAAGAGATAAAACCGGAAAAGAAGGGGGAAACAATTGTATTTGTCAAAGAAAATTTTCTGGTCGGGCAAGCGACTATTCCGGTTAGTGCCAAATTCACCATTTCAGTAAAAAATGATGCGTTTTGTTTCACCGGACATCTAAAAAACAATTCCAACGATTGGATGATAAAAGAAGTCCGTTATCCGGACATGTCGGGAACTGTTGCGAACGAAAAAGATACTAAAATATACTGGCCGGTGAGTATGGGTGAGTGCTACGATAATCCGAAAAGTTTTGGCAGCAAAACATCTATCTACCCCGGTACCTGGGGATCAATGCCGTGGTTTTCTATCAATTCACAGGGGAATGGTTTGTATTTCGGGTGCCACGACCCGGAACGAGGAAGAAAGGATTTCCACCTGCAATTCGATACCGAAAAATCATTTCAGGCAAATTTTACTTTCCCGGGTTACCAGTCTGAATTTACCATTCCTGATGTCATTGTAAAACCCTACACGGGCAGTTGGCACAATGCTTCCAACTATTATCGCGCGTGGTTTGACGAACATTTCAAATTACCGGAGATTGCCCCCTGGATTCGCGAAAATTCGGGCTTAATGATGGTGATCTTCAAGCAGCAGAACGGGAATATCATGTGGCGCTATAACGACATTGATCGTTTATGCGATATTGCTGAAAAATTGAACTTTAAGCTCATCGGCTTATGGGGCTGGGGAGTTGGTGGCCACGACCGTTTGTACCCGAACTTCTTGCCCGACAACGCGATGGGCGGGCGCAAAGAACTGGAAGCAGCCATCGAACGGGCACACCAACGGGGCTTCAAAGTCATCATGTACACCAATGGGAATATCATGGATGCCTCGACTGATTTTTACACGTACAATGGAATTGAAACAGCCCATCTCAACGAAAAGATGGACCTGAATTATGAATCCTTCATTAAATACAATTATTTAACACCGGTGGTGTTTGCACGGGGTTGTCCCGGCTCAAAAGTATGGCGAAAAGCAATTGAAGATGCCGTATCGAATGTAAAATCGTATGGGGCCGATGCCGTGCATGTTGACCAGGTTGGCGTAAAAAGCGCCTTTCTGTGCCACTCGACCCATCACGACCACGAACTTCCTCAGGATGCATTTGCCAAATACCGGGTAAAAATGATGCACGACATCCGCGAAAAATTAAAGAAAGACAATCCTGATTTTCTTCTTATGACTGAAGGAACTACGGACCTTTTGGTTACCGAAGTGGATGTTTTTCACGGATTGGGCCCGGGAAGTGTGATTACTGCCAATGCTTTTCCTTCGTTGTTCCGGTATACTTTTCCTGAATCAATAATTCTTCAGTTGAATGCCATTCCTATGTTGCCTCGATACGATGCCAATTATGCTGCTATTTACGGAATCAGGCACGAAATAATGTGCCGTTACGAAGCCGATGCTGAATATCTCGCAACGGGTAAAATGCCGGAAAAAGACGATTACAAAACGGTCAACTCGCCGCCTGTGCTGAGCAAAATACTGGAAGTATCGCATGATGATGCAACATCGTATGCCCACCAGTTGATGCAGTTTGAAAACGATAATAAAGATTTCTTCAGAAACGGGAAATTTATTGACGAAGAAGGGATTGAATACCAAGGAGACGACATCCTTGCAAAAGGTTTTGTAAACGGCAACAAAATAGGTGTTGTGGTTTGGAACCAAAATTTGTCGGAGAAAAAAGTGTTCTCGCTTTCGGTACCAAACTACCAATTAATCAGTGCATCGGAACCCGGAAAAGCAACAGCCAACCCGACTTCCGCATTGGATGCCAATTCGCTGAGGTTGATCATTTTTGAAAAGCAATAGCGATGCAGGAAAAACGTTTTCTTAAATGGGAACTTCTGATCTGGCTCTGGATTGCCTTCTTTTTTAACCAGGCCGACCGTCAGATCTTTAATATTGTACTGCCGCTTATTAAAGAAGACTTGGGTTTTTCCGATGCACAACTCGGACTGATCGCGTCTGTTTTTGTGCTTTGTGTCGGGATTTGCACCCCCATTGCCGGTTTTGTGGGCGACTTGTTCAGCCGGAAAAAGATCATTGTGATCAGTATTTTTTTGTGGAGCCTTGCCACTATGTATACGGGCATGAGCTACACCATATTTCATTTAATCTTATTGAGAAGCGTATCGGTTGGAGGAGGGGAGGCTTTTTACGCCCCTTCGGCCAATGCGCTGATTTCGGAATACCACACCAAAACAAGGGCGCGGGCCATGTCTATACACCAGACATCCTTGTACATCGGGATTATCCTGAGCGGGGTGATCGGTGGGTTTATCGCTGAAAACTATGGATGGAGAACAGCTTTCTACCTATTTGGTGGGATTGGGATCGTTTATTCGTTCATTCTTATGTGGCGGTTGGCTCCTTCTAAAATTACTCCTGAAACTACTACCTTTTCAGAAAGCAAAAAGTTTATCGGCGAGGCATTTAGAATGTTAATTAACAAACCATCAACCATGTTGCTCGGGGTTTCGTTTATCTGCCTGGTATTCGTCAATGTTGGTTACCTAACCTGGATGCCGACTTTTTTGCATGAAAAATTCAGCCTTTCAGTAACTGAAGCTGGTTTCTCCTCCATGTTTTATCATCATATTTTTGCATTCGTAGGAATTGTTCTGGGAGGAATCCTTTCCGACAAACTGGCGCTGAAATCAAAGAATTTTCGGCTGATCATCCAAGGAGCAGGTCTTTTGCTCGGTGCGCCCTTCATCTTTGGTATGGGCCAGTCAACCACACTTTTTTCTACCTATTTCTGTCTGGCGGCATTTGGCTTGTTCAGGGGAATTTATGAAGCGAATTTTATCACCACGCTTTTTGCCACGATAGAACCCCGCTATCGCGCATCAATTAATGGTATTGTGTATTTGTTCGTGTTTGGGGTTGGGTCGCTGTCACCCTTCCTGCTGGGGTATTTCAAACAATCATTTGGCCTTTCAAACGGCTTGTCGTCAATGAGCTTTGCCTATTTATTGGGCGGAATTTGTGTTTTGATCGCCTTGAAATGGTTTTTCGGGAAAGACAGTATTTTAAAAACAGTTGAATAAATAAAAAATGAACTCAGAGAATAAAAAGGATATGTATGCAAGAGCACATCAGGAAGCAGAGAACTTCCTGAACAACGAAAAGCAGTTTCATCTGGGGATGCTGCCCACGGAACAGTCGAACCCGAAAACGTGTGGCCTCGACCAACGATTCGCTTCTTCTCCGGCAGAAGGGATCAAACTGTTGTTGTCGGTTGACCGCGATGTTCAGGCGATGGCCAAAAAAGTGCTGGCTTCGGAACAATTTCAGAAAATGGTGGAAGCCGGAACGCTTGCGGTTACCAGCGGGAAAAAGATTGTTTTTTCCGGCTGCGGGGCAACCGGGCGCCTCAGCATCCTGCTGGAATCAATGTGGCGTTGCTTCTTCAGGGAACTGCGCCGGGAACATCCTGCTATTTATACAAAAGCCGCCCGGTTTGAAAATTCAGTTTTCAGCATTATGACCGGCGGCGATTACGCCCTGATTCGCTCGGTCGAATATTTTGAAGACTACCAGCAATTTGGCCGGCAACAGGTGAAAGAAATGAACATTACCGAAGGCGATGTACTAATCGCCATTACCGAAGGCGGCGAAACTTCATCCGTACTTGGAACAGTTGATGAATCGGCCAACCGTGGTGCAAAAGTGTTCCTGCTATTCAACAATCCGGCAGATATTTTGGCAAAATACATCGAACGTTCCCGGAAGGCCATCGAAGACCCGCGGGTAACGGTTGTTGATTTATATTGTGGCCCGATGGCGGTTGCCGGTTCAACCCGGATGCAGGCCACCACATCGGAACAGTTGATTGGCGGAGCTGGGCTGGAAATTATTCTCGGCAATTGCCTTCAGCAGGTTCTCCTGCCCGAAGAACTGGAACTCATCCATGTCAGGAATATTGATTATGCGGAAGAGTTTACTACCCTTTTGAACGAACTGAGCTCCGACAGCAATACAAAAACGCTGGGCAGCTACCTGGAGATGGAGAAAGAGATCTATCAGGAAAATGGGTTGATCACCTATTTTGCAAAAGACTTCCTGTTGGATATTTTTACTGACACTACCGAACGGGCGCCTACTTTTATGTTGCCTCCCTTTAAAAAGTTCGACGATCAGGTTTCCTTGCCATCCTGGGCGTTTGTAAAAAACCCGCTTTTGCCCACTACTGAAGCATGGGAATATGTACTGGGCCGCCCGGTACGCTGCCTTGAATGGACCAGCGACTTGTACCGGCAGATGGGCGTTCCTGATTCGCTTGCTTCTGCACCGCCACAGCTCGATAAAACCCAGATTGTAAAATTTCATATCGGGAACGAAGAAGACCTGTCGCGTTTGTCGAGAACACCGAACAGGGCGATAAACATTCTGGGAAGCCGGGAAGTTGAAAACGCCTCGTACAGCGAATACAAAACGGCATTCAATCGTTGCACTGAAAAGTTTCAGGGACGAACTTCCCTGTTGGTTGGCAACAGTAGCGAACCGGCTGATTTCCGGATTTCCTGCACCCCAGTCCCATCGGCATTAAATCTGATGGACCACATGGCGATAAAACTGGTGCTGAACACCGTTTCGACCGGCACAATGATTTTGATGGGCCGGGTAACCAGCAACTGGATGAGCTGGGTGGAAGTTTCCAACAAGAAACTCAGGGACAGGGGAATCCGTTTGATTTCCGAGTTGTGCGAAGTAGATTACAGGGAAGCCTGTTATGCGCTCCATGAAACACTGGAAGAAATGAAAACGCTCGATTTTACCAATCAGGAAAGACCTTCTCCGGTACAATACACGATCAGAAAATTCATAAAATAAAACCGATATGGGAAAGATGGAACGAAGATTAATGACATTCACTTTGATCGCTTTCAATTTATTTTCCTTTGCTTCCGTTGCAAAAGACAAGAAACAAACCTCGTCAACGGTGTTACAAACAACAATGGGAAAGTTGACGTACAGCACCAATGGGCTTCAGTTGGAGACAAACGGGAAATGCCCGTCTTCGGTAGCAACCGGAGATGCCTTGTGGTTTGTCGTCCTGCAAAATCTTTCTGACAATACGAAAGAAGTAGTCATCAGCGATAAAGAAAATGTACCGGAAATTGATGCAACTGCAAACGGTTTCCGGTTGGTATATAATCAGCTTGTTCTTGACGGGAAAACGTGGAATGTAAAAGTTGAACTGGATTTTTCTGTTCAGGATGGAGCTTTTCAGGTAAGCGGAACAATTCATAATCAGGTCAACGATTGGGTTGTGATGAAATTTATCGGGCCTGTTTTGAATGGTATCAACGCAAATCTTTCCTCTTTCCCTTTATTGATGCCCTGTGGTTTAGGCCAGAAATTTATAAAAGAGCCATCAGCCGAAAATCCCATCAACAAAGTCACCATGAAAGGAGCTTTGGCGTGGAAATATAATAAAGCTGTATCCGCTTACGAAATGACGGCTGAATATCCATGCCGTTTTGCGACGATGCAGTGGTGTGCAATGGCCGGAGAAAACGGGGGACTTTATTTTGCGAGCCACGACAAAGAATTCGGTTCGAAGCAATTTCGGGTCAGGTATCAGCCTGAAGCCAAAACCTTCGGGCTGGCTTTTATGCATGATCTGACTTGTTTTGCCGGGCAAAGCTGGTCTATTCCTCCCCAAATCATCATGCCGTATGCAGGAACATGGCATAAAGGAGCTGACTATTATCGCGCCTGGTACAACACCGCAACTTGGCTTCAGGAGGTTCCGGTTTGGGCACAAAATTCATCGGGTTGGATGCTGACGATCTTGAAACAGCAAAACGATGAAATCATGTGGAATTATGGTGATTTGGCTGAATTGAACCGCTTATCAACCGAACGGGGGCTTGATCTGATTGGGTTATTCGGATGGACTGCCGGGGGGCACGACCGGTTCTATCCTTATTATGATCCCGATTCAGCCATGGGTGGACGCGAGGCTTTGGTAAAGGCTTTGAGTGATATCCGAAAAAGTGGCAAACGCTCCATTTTGTATGCCAATGGACAGTTGATAGATCAACATGGAACCGACTACTGGGATAAAACCGGAAAAAGTATCACGGTATTGAAAAAAGACGGAACACTGGACTACGAAAAGTGGCACAAATATACAGATGCCCCGGCCCGTTATCATGGACTTGCCTGTTTGGGAACCGGTGAATGGTATCAGCGAATGCTTTCACTGGCCATGCAGGCCAATGAGCTTGGTGCTGACGGAATCCTGTATGACCAGTTGGCTGTTCGTCCTCCTAAAATTTGCTATTCTCCCGATCATGGACATTCGGTTCCTGCTATCGTTTATGCAAAAGACCGATGCCGTTTATTAGATTGCATTACTTCATATATGAAAACCATCAATCCTGAATTTATTGTGATGACCGAAGGATTGTGCGATGCCGAGTTGAATTCGGTATATTATTTTCATGGCTACGAAAATGGCGTATATGTTCCGCTACAGGAAGAATTTTCGGCCCGCCTGGATGGAACCGCGCCTACTTTTATTTTTCCTGAAATGTTCAAATATACTTTCCCTGAAGTTTTAACAACAACCCGCAATCCTGCCCCGGTAAATAATCGTTTGATATTGAATTATGCTACTGTTTACGGGTTGAGACAGGAACTTGAATCGCGCTATGCCGCCGATGTAAGATATTTAAAAGAAAACCGGATTCCGGTACTGGATGATTATTCGAATGTCATCAGCAAGCCTGATCTTGATCTGGTTAGAAGCGAGGATCCGGTTGCTTCACGAATTTATACCCGTCAGGTGATAGATTTTCAACGAGAGAATTTTGACCTGTTGTGGAAAGGAAAATTTGTGGATGAAAAGGGTTTCACCATACAAGCGTGTACTACTATTGTTGCGAAGGCTTTTGTCTCCGGCAACCGGATGGGAATTGTGGTTTGGAATACCGGTTCTCAGGATGAACAATTTACGCTCAAAGTTCCCGGATATACATTTGAATATGCAACAGAACCAGGAAAAATAAATGTAAATCCATACGATAAATTACCGGCAGAACACATTCGCCTATTAATTTGGAAGAAATGAAAAAGTTACTATTATTGATTTTTGTAATGATTATTCTTGTATTTAATTCATGTAAGAAACAGGAAATGGTCGTCTTATTCGATTCAGAAAAACCGTATGTAGCTGATAATATTGCTTCTCTTTATGGAGGAACTTTTAATCAGGAAGGCAAAGTATTGAAAGTCCATTCCCCGGTTTCTTCAAAATATTCAGGAATAAAAATAAACGGACAATGGAATTTGTCGCAGTGCAACAACCTGATCATCGAGGCTACCAATTTCGATACAAAAGAATATCTCCCTTTGACGATTCATCTGGAAGGACCCGGCGCTTCGCTTTCGAAGCAGAAAAACATTTTTCTGGAACGGGTCTATGTTCCGGCAGGAGAAACCCGGTGTTTTTCAATTCCTCTTCCATCCGTTTTGCCAAATCCTGAAGTGGAGGAACTGTGCAAAGGGATGCGCCGCGACCCGTTTTATCAATGGGGAAGTATTTCTACGCTCGATTTAAAGGAAGTTGTTGCGGTTGCCGTATATGTTCATCACCCCCGCGAAAATTGGGACTGGGCGCTGAACAGTGTAACAGCAGAAATGGGTAAACCCAACGAACCGTACAGTTGGATGACCATGACCAAGGATGAATTTTTCCCGTTTATCGACAAATATGGACAATTCAAACACAACGATTGGAAAGGAAAAGTTCATTCGGACGAAGATTTAAAAACAGCTCATGTTCAGGAATTGGAAGATTTGAAGAAATATCCGGGCCCGGAAAAACGCAGCCGCTATGGTGGATGGTTTGATGGCCCAAAACAGGAAGCCACGGGTAATTTTCGCGTTGAAAAAATAAATGGGAAATGGTGGATGATAGATCCCGATGGATATTTGTACTGGTCGCATGGGGTGGTGCGGGTAACACCGTCTACAGCCATGACACCTCTGGATGGACGGAAATTTTATTTTTCTGAGTTACCGGAAGCGGGGACTGAATATGCTGAATTTTACACCACCCGCGATGAATTGCTTTATCCGTATTATGTTGCCCGGAATATCAAAGAAATTTATGATTTCTCGGCGGCCAACATCAAACGCAAATACGGTGAAAACTGGCGTAAGGATTATGCAGATATGGCTCAGACGCGCCTGAAAAGCTGGGGGCTGAACACCATTGCAAACAGTTCCGACAAGTCTATTTGCCTGATGCGCCAAATGCCTTATACCGACCGGATCGAACTCAAATCGCCCGATCTGGAAAGCAGTTCCGGTGTTTGGTGGAAATTTAAAGACCCGTTCCATCCTGAATTCCGTACGAACTTCCACAAGCAACTGATGGAGCGAATAGAAGAACTCGACGATCCGTGGTGCCTGGGATTTTTCGTAGACAATGAAATTGACTGGGGTGAACCGTCAACGCTGGGAGAATGGACCCTGCAATGTCCGGCAACCCAACCTGCAAAAATTGAAATGCTGAATATGCTGAAAAATAAATATAAGAATATACAGGCGTTGAATGCAGCATGGGGAAAAACGTATTCTTGTTGGGAAGATATTTTAAAATCAACAGATAAACCGGTCGAAAAAGCAATGAATGACTGTATCGAATTTTCAGTCATGATGACTGATGCTTACTTCAGCAATGTGCGGGATGAATTCAAAAAAGTGGCACCAAACAAACTTTACATGGGTTGCCGTTTTGCCGGTTCCAACGAAAATGTGATCCGCATCGGGGCCAAATATTGCGATGTGATCAGTTATAATATATACAAACGAAACCTCTACGGATTTGCTTTGCCCGAAGGGTTGGACAAACCTGTGATGATTGGCGAATTTCATTTTGGCGCACTCGACCGGGGAATGTTCCATCCGGGACTGGTGAAAACTGCGAATCAGGAGGAACGGGCACAATGTTATGCTGAATATGTTGAATCAGCGCTTCGGCACCCAAATATTATCGGTACTCACTGGCACCAGTTTGCCGACCAGGCTACAACAGGCCGGTTCGACGGTGAAAACTTTCAGGTCGGTTTTGTTGATGTTTGCGATAATCCATATCCTGAAACCATCGCCAAAATTAGGGAGGTGGGATACCGGATGTATGATGTTAGAAATGAAAAATAGAAAAGCTATGGAATTGATGTTCAGATTTATCGTGTTTTTCCAGATCGTTATGTTTTTGTTGCTTTCCTGTAAAAAAGAGGATGATCCGGACAATCCAGGAACCGATCCGGTGGTAATTACCTATGAAGGGAAGGTGCTTTGCGATCAAAAAGGAATTGAAGGAGTTGTGGTAACCGATGGTTATGCCTGCACGGTAACCGATGCAAATGGTTTTTATTCTCTCGAATATAATTCTACAGCAACTAACATTTATATTTCTTCGCCTGCCGGGTATACGGTACCGGTGGAAAACAGTGTCCCGAAATTTTGGGTCAGGCTGAAAAGTATTTCCGACAAAAAAAACATCAATTTCAACCTAACCAAACTGAGTGTTTCTGATACGAAGCATTATTTTATTGCCGTGGGCGATCCGCAGGTGCGGAACAGTGCTGAGTTGGACGAGTTAAAACCGATTCTGGACTATATGGTGCAGGATATCAGTACGTCGGGGCTCAACCCAGTGCATTTGATGGTTGCAGGAGATATTGTTTTCAATACGCCGAACATGCACGATCAAAGCAAAACTTATTTTTCCAGGGTAAAACAACCGGTGTATTATTCCATTGGCAATCATGACCACGTATTTGATAAAACCCAGACCCCTTCGGTAAACTATGACAGGACTGCTGATTCGGTTTATGTCCGTCATTACGGGCCAACCTATTATTCTTTTAATAAGGGAAGTGTTCATTATATGGTATTGGACAATATTTATTTTAAAGGGGGCGCCGATGCAGAGTACACAACTCAGTTAACTACAACTCAGTTAAACTGGGTAAAGAAAGATCTTTCGTATGTAACGAAGGATAAAACATTGGTTCTATTGTTTCACTCTCCCACTGATTCCCCGTATTCATCGTCGCTTATAGGCAACAGTGGCGACTTGTATGCCCTGTTGACGGGATATGCTGGTGTCCATATTATTTGCGGGCATACGCATTATAATTACGTGGTAACCGATTATCCCGGTATTACGGAACACATTGTCGGGGCAGCCTGTGGTGGTTGGTGGGAAGGCCCTGTGTGTCCTGACGGGGCTCCACTGGGGTATAAAATATTTGAAGTGGATGGAACAAACGTAAAATGGACATATCGGTCGTATGTCAATCCGAATGAACATTTTAGCGTATTCAAACCGGGTACCCGAAATGCACTTCTTCCTCCGGCAGATGAATTGCTGGTGAATGTTTGGGACTGGGATAAAAACTGGACGGTTAGCTGGTCAGCCGACGGAGGGGCAACTTTTCAGCAAATGACCCAAGTTTCCAGCCGGACATACGATCCCACTGCGTTTGAATATTTTGGTGCCGTTGATGATACGGCGGTTCCAGCCGGAAGAACGTGGATTGAAGCGAGTCCGACCTATCATATTTTTAAATGTGTGCCCCCGTTGGTTGTGAATAAAGTGGTGATAAAAGTAGTTGATTGTTTTGGCCGGGAATACCGACAAGATGTAAATTTGTAAGGCAAAAAAAATAGTGTCCAATCGAATAAATATAATATGGCCCGAAAAAATATACAAATCGGCCTTTTCATACCCTGTTACATTGACCAGTTCTACCCGCAGGTAGGAGTTGCTACCTTGGAACTGTTGCAAAAGCTGGGACTGGATGTTCGTTACCCGATGAAACAAACCTGTTGCGGGCAGCCGCTTGCCAACAGTGGAGCGGAAAAAAAAGCCATAAAGACGTATCAGAATTTTATCCGCAATTTCAGCGAATTCGATTATGTGGTTTCGCCTTCAGGCAGTTGTGTCTATCATGTGCGGGAACATTACAACATACTTGAACAAACCGAAGAAGTAAAAAAAGTCAGGCAAAATACTTACGAACTCTGCGAATTCCTGGTCGATATATTGGGCATTGATGACCTGAAAATCCGGTTCCCCCACAAGGTAGGCATCCACCAGAGTTGCCACGGATTGCGCGGGTTGAAACTGGGCAAATCGTCGGAACTGGTTGCCGAAAGCTATTCGAAAGTCCATCGTTTGCTGGAGAAAGCGGATGGAATTGAGATCATCCGGCTTGACAGGGAAGACGAGTGTTGTGGTTTTGGCGGCACATTTTCCATTTTCGAACCCGATGTATCCGTAAAGATGGGAAAGATGCGGGTTCACGACCACGAAACCAATGGGGCGGAAATCATTACGGCTACCGACATGTCGTGCCTGATGCACCTGGAAGGAATTATCCGCAGGGAAAAGAAAGCCTTAAAAGTGATGCACATTGCCGAAATTTTAAACAGCAACAGCCTATGAAAGGACATGCAGCAAAAGCCCGGCAATTTTTATCGGACAACGAACGGGCCGACTGGCAGGACAAGGCATTGTGGGCAGTGCGCCAAAAACGTGATGTCGCCGCCGGTTCAGTAAGAGAATGGGAGCAACTGAGGGAACAGGCTTCGCAAATCAAGGAAAACGTACTTTCCAATCTCGATAATTATCTTCTTCAGTTTGAACAGGCAGCCATACAAAACGGGGTGCAGGTTTGCTGGGCCGAAGACGACCGGCAGTTCAACGAAACTATCCTTCGGATTATCCGCGACCATCAAGCCCAAAAAATAGTCAAAAGCAAATCGATGCTGACCGAGGAATGCGGATTGAACCATTTTTTGGAAAAAGAAGGCATCGAGGTGGTTGATACCGATTTGGGCGAACGCATCATCCAGTTCAGGAACGAACCGCCCAGCCATATTGTTTTGCCCGCTATTCACCTGAAAAGGGAAGAAGTGGGCGAACTGTTTCACGAAAAACTACATACTGAAAAGGGAAACTCCGACCCGACCTACCTGACAGCGGCAGCACGCGTCCATTTGCGCGAAAAGTTCCTGGAAGCAGACATTGCCATTACCGGGGTGAATTTTGCCGTTGCCGAAAGCGGGACCGTGGTAGTATGCACCAATGAGGGGAATGCCGATATGGGCGTTCATGCCGCGCCGGTACAGATCCACTGCATGGGAATCGAAAAGATCATTCCCCGGACAGAAGATTTGGGAGTTTTCACCCGCCTGCTTGCACGGAGCGCTACAGGACAGGCCGTTACAACCTATACGTCCCATTACCGGAAACCCAAACCGGGCGGACAAATGTATATCGTGATCGTCGATAACGGCAGATCAGAACATTTGGGACTCAGCGCCCACCGGAACTCGCTGAAATGTATCCGTTGCGGGGCTTGCATGAACACCTGCCCGGTATACCGCCGGAGTGGCGGGTACAGCTACGGCAGTGTGATCCCCGGCCCGATAGGGTCCATCCTGGCACCTGTGAAACAAATGAAGGACAAGCAAGACCTGACGTTTGCATCCTCCCTGTGCGGATCGTGTTCAAATGTTTGCCCGGTAAAAGTTGATATTCACAGCCAGTTGTACAAATGGAGACAGGAAATTTCGGAAAAGAACCTGTTCCCAAAAGCCAAAAGTTATTCACTGAGCATTGTTGGAAAAGTATTGGGTAGCAACGGAATGTATAATTTTTCAGGAAAAGCAGCCCGCTGGGCATTAAAAAATATGCCCCGCAGACTCATTTACAACAAACTAAACACCTGGGGATGGGGCCGGGAACTACCGGAGGTTCCGGAAATGTCATTTAAAGAATGGTATAAAAAGAACGGCAATGAACGGAAAAGACAATAAACAAAACACTGAAATGGGAAGCCGGCAAACCATTATCGAACGGATCAGGCAAAACAAACCGGAAACAAAACCATTGCCGGGAAGTTTTACAGGAAATCAGGAACCGGTATCAAAAGAACAATTGTCCGTCTGTTTTCGGGAAAGCCTGATCAAAGCGGGAGCTGAAATTGCGGAACCGGATGGTAATGAAGGACTGGAACCCTATAAGGAAAAGCATTTTCCGGAGGCTGTCGATTTAACAGATACAGCGGTTCGGAAGAAATATTCATCAGAGATTTCTAAAAAAGAACTGGAAAAAACAGGGACGGTAATAATTGAAGGGCAGTTTGGGGTGGCAGAGAATGGTGCGATCTGGCTCGATGAAACAAATTTTCCAAACCGCCTGCTTCCGTTTATTGCAGAAAGGTTGATAATTTTATTGAATAAAGAGAACATCGTCAGTAACATGCACGGAGCATACCGGAAAATTGACTTAAGAAACACCGGGTTCGGTGTATTTATCTCTGGCCCGTCGAAAACTGCCGACATCGAACAGAGCCTGGTCTACGGCGCACACGGGGCCAAGCGATTAACCATAGTTCTATTTGATTGACCTGCCATTGGAATTCAATTATTCTGAAACCGGTCACGCAAAGAATGTGGCCAACTTCGAACAATTATTGTTGAATTGCACTTCGTATGGTCGTGTCTAATCAGGGAAAGTCAATGTTGTAATTTCCTTCCTGTATTGTAAAATAACCTTTGTGCATTTTGTAATACATGCCGATAATATTGTATTTCCAAAACCTGCCAACATCTGATATAACCATTCAACCATTCAATCATTCAACCATTAACTATTGTACAGCCATAGAGATTAAGTAATAATTAACTTCTCATATGAAAGGGCGATGAAATTGTTTCGACGAATTAATTGCCGGTAGCTTTGCACATCAAATTGTAAAATGATGTGGGTAATACTGGCGCTGGTTTCTTCTGTACTTCTCGGGTTTTACGATGTCTTCAAAAAACTGTCGCTCAATAAGAATGCAGTGCTGCCGGTTTTACTGGGTTCAACAATTACCGGAGCTGTACTGGTTGCTCCCTTGGTTGCCGGTTCGCTTTTCTTTCCTGAATTTTTTAAGACCATTCATCTGTTTGTACCTGAGATTAGCCTGTACGAACATGCGCTGATTTTTCTGAAATCGGTCATAGTGGTGTCAAGCTGGATTTTTGCTTTCCACGCTGTGAAACACCTGCCCCTGACTATTGTTGCACCCATTCGTGCCACCGGCCCCATCTGGACGCTGATCGGCGCGATCATTATCTTTCGTGAGCACCTTAATCTTCTGCAATGGACAGGCGTATTGGTTACCCTGACTTCTTTTTATCTTTTATCTACTGCCGGAAAACTGGAAGGCATCAACTTCGGAAAAAACATCTGGGTATTTTGTATGATTGCAGCTACGTTGCTGGGTGCGGCCAGCGGTTTGTACGATAAGTTTATCATCCGGAAAATCGACCGGCTTGCTGTTCAGTCGTGGTTTACTTTTTACCAGGTGGTGGTGATGCTGCCTGCCATCGCTCTTTTCCGGTGGAAACTGCCCCCGGACGAACGTCCTGTTTTTCAATGGCGCTGGAGTATCCCTGCTATCGCGATTTTTCTGTTGATGGCAGACTTTGCATATTTCTATGCGCTCAGCTACGGTGATTCAATGATTTCCATTGTTTCGGCCTTACGGCGGGGTGGGGTAGTGATCACTTTTGTTATGGGGGCACTTCTGTTCAGTGAAGGAAACCTCCGTCGCAAAGGAATTTACCTGGCTGGTATTTTAGCAGGAATCTTAATTATCACTTTGGGAAGTTAAACATCAAAGCCTTTTAACGATAGTCAATTATAAATCATCAATCACTTATTTGTCGTCAATGTTTAATACATTCGTGAAAACTATCAATTGAGTTTAGACGTTATAAGCCTGAGTCCGTTGAAAGTTGAACAGGAACCTTGAAAAACAGACCGATGAAGGAAATAAAAGTAGAAATACAGATAACCATTTTAACGATCGTCATTGCCGCAGCAGTGGTTGGTTCCGGTTTTTTTGTATACAACAGCTTTTCCCGGATTGTCGATTCCATTCACAAGGAAGCCCGTCCCGATTTAAAATTACTTTTAATAAAAGATATTGCTTCTGATTTAACAGAAGTTGAAAATACCGTTCGCCTGTATTCACTTACCGGAGAAGAGGCTTTTATTCAACCGTACAGTGATCTGAACGAACGTATTCAGCAAAAACTGGCTAAACTGAAAAGTTTTGCTGTTCCTGGCTCTGATGAAATCCGGGTGATTGATTCCATTCGTATACTTACCACGCGCAAACTACTAATATGGGATGAGATAAGAACTTTGCATCACAAAAAAGGAAATACGCACAATACGTTTTCTGAATTCTATTCGAAAATCGATACGGCAATTATTCAGCCGGATACGATCACATTTAAAAAGGAAGAGAAAAAAGGTTTTTTCAAACGCCTTTTCGGGAAAAAGGACACTACTTCTCTGCAACCCATTATTATTGACAAAAGCAGGGAAAAACAGATTATCAAACAGGAAATTGCTGGTATCGAGCAGCAGATAACAAACCAGTCGCGGAAATTTCAGGCACAGGAAAAAGTATTGCTTGAACGGAACATACAGGTTACTGAAAGGCTTGACGAGCAAATTGACATGCTTGAAAGCAACGAACAAAAGCGCCTGGAGGCCAAAACGCTGGAAGCTGATTACATGGCTGCCCAAACCTACCGGCGGCTGGCCGTTTTTACCATTGCTGCCGTTGTTTTGCTGGCTATTGTTTTGCTGTTGTTTTTCCGAAATCTGCAACGAAACCGTGCCTATCAGCAAATTCTGAAAAAAGCAAAGGCCGAAGCCGAAAGCCTGGCAAAAGCAAAAGAAGTGTTTGTGGCAACGGTGAGCCACGAGATGCGAACGCCGGTGAACGCGATATACGGGTTAACCGAACAGTTACTGCAAAAAAACAATTCAAAAGAAGTGACTGCCGATTTGGAAATCGTTCAGAAGTCGGCAGAACATCTGATTACGCTGGTGAACGATACACTTGATTTTTCACGGATTGAATCGCAGAAACTGAAGATTGAACAAATTGATTTTTTGCCCGGAGAAGTGTTTAACGAGGTTTTTATCTTGCATAAAACCATAGCAGCCTCAAAAGGAATTACCCTGATTGTAGATGATAGAACAGACCAAAACCTGGCGTTGAAAGGCGACATGCTCCGGTTAAAACAGATATTGATTAATCTGATTTCCAATGCACTGAAATTTACCGATCACGGAGCGATTACGCTGACGGCTGAAGGAATGGAAACCTCGGATGGGATCTGCCTGTTGAAGATGGAAGTTTCAGATACTGGCATCGGCATTCCACCGGAAGACCAGGAAAAGATTTTCGACGAATTTGTGCAGTTGGATACCGGTTCAACCCGGAAACAAAGGGGAGCCGGACTTGGGCTGGCCATCGTTAAAAAGCTGATCAACATTCAGGGCGGAACGATCACTGTTGAGAGTGTTCCCGGAAAAGGAAGCCGGTTCAACGTACAGATTCCCTATCAGAAAGGGGACGCCGGAAATATCAGAAAAAAAACGATGAGTGGGATCATCATTCCGGAGCGGTTCCGTAGATTTCATTTTTTACTGGTCGATGATGAAGAATTTAACCTCCATCTTCTGAAAAATATATTGAAAAAATGGGGCGTTTCGTTTACCGAGGCAGCCAACGGACAAGAGGCGGTCCGGCTTGCTTCAAGGAATGAGTATGACCTTATTTTAATGGATATTCGTATGCCTGTAATGGGTGGTTTCGAAGCGGCAAGGCAAATTATAAAAATACATCCGGAGGCTAAAATTGTTGCACTGACCGCCACCGACCGGAATGAAGATAGGCAGGAATGCCTTCAGTCGGGAATGAAAGGACTTCTGCAAAAGCCTTTTTCAGAAGCTGATTTTTTCAATGCAATTATAAAATTACTGCCTGAAAGCGATGGAGATATGCCTGTACAAGGCGAAAGTCTGGGGTCGGTAAATCTGGGAGAACTGGAACGAATGGCCGATGGCAATGATGTATTCTTTAAAGAAATGCTGGAGATATTCATTCACACAAGTGAAAACGGACTGGCTTCGATCCATGATAACTTTCAGACAAAAAATTGGAATATTATTGCTGAAACAGCCCACCGGCTGGCAGCCCCGGCAAAACACATGATGGCTTTCACGCTATACGAAGCGCTGAAAACTCTGGAGAACGAGGTGAAAGTCAATAAAAATGAAAGCGAAATAACCCGTTTGATTGATTGTATTGAGCATGAAATCACGCAAATAAATATATTCCTGAGAAAAAAACTTTCGGTAGATAAAATGGAATGAAAAATGAACACGATGGAAGAAAAAGCTTTTAAAATATTTGTTGTTGAAGATGATGAATGGTACAACCGCTTGCTGGTGCATAATTTATCGCTCATCCCCGATTACGATATTCGTTCATTTAAAACAGGCAAAGACTGCCTCTCCAATTTAATGTACGAACCGGATGTCATTACTCTGGATTACCGGTTACCCGATATGAAAGGACTGGAAGTCCTCAAGCAAATAAAGGAAAAAAACGAAGATATTCAGGTTGTTCTTATTTCTGAGCAGGATGATATTGAGGTGGTTGTTGAACTGCTTAAACACGGCGCGTACGATTATATAGTGAAGTCGCGCGACATAAAGGAACGGCTGTTGAACACGGTGAACAACATCAGGAAAGGAAGTAAACTCAAAAAGGAAATTGTAAATCTGAAGAAGGAAGTAAAAAAGAAATACAGTTACCAAAACACAATAATCGGGAATAGTCCTGCCACACAAAAGGTTTTTGAGCTGATTGAAAAGGCAACCCGTACCAATATTACGGTTTCAATTACCGGTGAAACTGGGACAGGGAAAGAACTGGTTGCGAAAGCCATTCATTATAATTCGAAATGGGCGAAAGAAGCTTTTGTTCCTGTGAACGTGGCCGCCATTCCGAAAGATTTGATTGAGAGCGAACTGTTTGGGCATGAAAAAGGCGCTTTTACCGGGGCTAATTTCCGGCGTATTGGCAAATTTGAAGAGGCCAACGGTGGCACGTTATTTCTCGACGAAGTTGCAGAAATGGATATTTCACTTCAGGCAAAATTGTTACGGGCATTGCAGGAGAAAGAGATCATACGGCTGGGAAGCAATACGGCTGTAAAAACCGATTGCCGCATTATTACTGCAACGAATAAAAATATGCTTGAAGAAGTGAAAAAGGGAAATTTCAGACAGGATTTGTATTATCGTTTGTCCGGTTTCCCGATTGAACTTCCGCCTTTGCGCCAGCGGGGCAATGATGTGCTCGTGCTGGCCAAATACTTTGTAGACCTGTTCTGCAAAGAAAATGACCTGTCTCCGAAAACACTTTCTGCTGATGCGTCGAACCGCCTGCTTTCCTATCCTTTCCCCGGAAATATTCGAGAACTGAAGTCGGTAATCGAACTTGCGGTTACCCTGTCGGACGAAGAAAAAATTACGGCCGACAATATTGTTTTGAGCGATGAACGGGATATTTCTTCAGCCATGCCGGAGCAGGAGTTAAGTTTACGCGATTACGACATCCGGATTGTTAACCGATTCCTCGAAAAATACAACAACAACATCAAGCTGGTTGCCTCCAAACTGGATATCGGTGTTGCCACCATTTACCGCATGTTGAAGGAAGATAAAAGCTAAATCTACGCTTCATCTTTCCATTATTCATCTCATTTTGGAAGAGAACTTTATCAAAATGATAAAAAATGGATGAACTTACGGATTGGTAATTATCTGTTTGTTAGTTTGTTATTGTCTTTATTCTCCTTTGGTATACGAATTGGCATATTCCATCAGAAGCAAAAAAAGATTTGTCAATTATAAACTAAAATGGAGGTATAAATCATGGAAAAGAAACATTTGCCAATAATCGTTACAGGGGTTATAGCTTTAATGCTCGGCGTCATTTTTTCAGTGTATGTGTATACACAAAAGGAAGCTGAAATTAAATCACTGATGGCTGAACAAATAGGTCTGAATGACCAGATTCAGCAGAAAGATTCTGTAATGAATGATTTCATGAATACGTTTGATGAAATTGAAAGCAACCTGGATTTTGTTCGGAGTAAACGAAGCCAGTTGTCTGTTAGTCAGAATCCTGAAGATGCGAAAAGCCGAAAAGAAGTTCTGATTGAGGACATCAAGCTGATGGATACAATGCTCGAAGAAAGCAGTAAGAAAATTGCTGAACTGGAAGACAAACTGAAAAAGTCAGGTGTCAATATGAAATCGTTTGAACGACGCATTGCTGCACTCAATCAAAATTTGGAACGCCAGAATATTGAAATTGCCGAACTGAAAAGGATAATTGAAGATAAAGATTTCCAGATGGCCGGACTGAACGAAAAAATTGAATTACTGAATACTGACATGAGCAGGCAGGCTGACACTATTCTTGTAAAAGAAAGGCAGATAGCAGATAAAACGAATAGGTTGAATACAGGGCATATCGCTTCCGGTACCTTTAGAGAATTGAAGGAAAAAGGACTGTTGACAAGAGAAGGAGGAATTCTCGGTCTTGGTTCCAGCAAAGCGATTCAGGAAAACTTTAATGATACAAACTTTGTTGATGTTGATATTCGGAATACCCAGATCATTCCTTTGTATGCAAAAAAAGCAACGGTGAGATCTGAACATCCTGACAACTCCTATTCATTGGTTGAAGAAAACGGCCAAATCGCCTATCTGCACATCGATGACCCCAATGAATTCTGGAAAATATCGAAATACGCAGTCATTGAAGTAAAATAAAAGACCAAGTAAAATCAATTAACTGATAATCACCGAATCAGCATATATTTAATTGTTTAACTTTAAAATTATAGATTATGAAAACAAAAACTTTGCTTGTTGCAATTTCATTGTTAGTTTCTGCAATGATGATTCGATGTTCAGACGATGATGGAGATTTTGGATCAAAAGGTACAGTAAATGTAAAAATAACAGATGCACCTTCTGATGATGCAAATATCCAGGGAACGTTTATAACCGTTGCTGACGTGAAAGTCGATGGAAAGTCAGTTGAAGGCTTTTCAAAACAAACGATTGAAATTTCAGCCTATCAAAACGGAAATGCCAAACTGCTTTTCAACGAAGATTTTGATGCCAAAGCTTACAGCAACATCACACTTGTCCTCGACAATGAAGCAGATGCTTCAGGAAGTTCGCCCGGTTGTTATGTTTTGGATACACAGAATGTCAAACATGATTTGAGCAGTTCTTCTTCTGCAACAACAGAAATAAAAATTGAAAAGAATTTCATGGTTGAGTCGAACGGCACAACTGATCTGGTTATCGATTTTGACTTGCGGAAATCAATCGTTCACAATCAGGAAACGACTGAACCCAATAAGTACGAGTTTGTTACCGCTGCCGAGCTGAAAAGTTCAGTGCGACTGGTTGTTCAGGAAAAATGTGGCGACATTAAAGGAAAAGCAACAAAAACATCAGGTAGTGGTGAATTGATTGTGTATGCCTATCGCAAAGGCAGTTTCAATGCAACCACTGAATACCAGGGACAGGGCAGCAGCAATGTGATGTTTGCCAAAGCAGTGGCCAGTTCAAAAGTAAATACTGACGGAAGCTACCAGCTTTCATTCCTTGAAGAAGGAGATTATGAAATCCATGTGGCATCTTACGAAAAGAACACAACCACCGGTAAATTCACATTTAAAGCGATGGCAAATGCAAGCAGTGCAATCGCAGGAATATTGCTAAACAATATTTCAGTTGATGCAGAAAGTCATTTTGAACTGAATATAAACGTCATAATTGTGATGTAATCTCAAGAAATTAATTCCCGGATTTTATTATGGGGGTTTGAAGAAAAAACAATTCTCTTATCAATCATGAGAATTCGGGAGACCCCAAAACGTTCTTCACAATGCGTTTTTTGATCTCAGGCTGTTCCGGTTAATTCCGGGGCAGCTTTTTTTGTGTCAGAAAGTTTTGGGTGGAAGCGATTTTTCGAAATTCTTAGAGTGCGTGATACCAGTTATTTCCTGCCTTTTTTCTTATTCTTTTTACCGAGTTTCTTGCCGTTTCTTCTATCTTTGTGTACCATTCAACAATACGAATTATGAACGACAGGCCCCTGATTCTGGTCACAAACGACGACGGTGTAGATGCCAAGGGAATCAAACAGTTAATTGAAGTGATGCGCTTTTTTGGCGATGTGGTAGTGGTAGCCCCCGATCATCCCATGTCGGGCATGTCGGTAGCTATTACTGTTGACAAGCCGTTACGGGTTAAAAAGCTGAAAGAAGAAGCTGGTTACATCAAATACCAGACAAACGGCACCCCGGTCGATTGTGTGAAGCTGGCTTTCAATCAGTTGCTCGACCGGTATCCCGACTTTGTGGTTTCGGGGATCAATCATGGCGCCAATTCATCCATCAGTGTAATGTATTCAGGAACGATGGGGGCCGTTATTGAAGGGTGTTTGCACGGTGTGCCGTCCATCGGTTTTTCACTTTGCGATTACGATCCGGACGCAGACTTTGCCAAAGCTAAAATATACGTGGCACGGGTGTTTCAGCAAGTGGCGGAGAATGGTCTGCCTCCTTTTGTTTGTCTGAACGTGAATTTCCCGAAAGGTGAAATCAAGGGCATTAAAGTGACCCGCCAAACGGCTGGTAAATGGGTCGAAGAATACGACCGGCGCACCGATCCGCACAGTCGCGATTATTTCTGGCTTACCGGTCATTTTAAGAATTTCGAGCCGGAAGTGGAAGGGACCGATCTGAATGCACTCGATAACCAATATGTATCAGTGGTTCCTGTAAATATTGACCTGAGTTGCTACCAGACCATTGAAACCATGAAAAACTGGAAGTTCTGATGAGCAGTCATTCAGAACATAAATTCGATAAAATGCAGTTTGGCTTCTGGCCAGGTTTGTTGGGGCCTTTACTGGTTTTTGCAATAGTTTATTTGCTGAAAAGTGAAGATCAGTCGTTGACAGAATATATAAACAGCCTTTGGAAATTCAATGTGTTGATCAAACTACTCAGTCTGTGCGTATTTCCCAATCTCCTGTTGTTTTTGTTTTTTATACGGAAGAAATACGATTGGGCAGCCCGCGGCGTTTTAATGGCGACATTTATTTACGCGTTTGTGGTTCTTTTCTCAAAACTATTCTGATATGCGGTATTATTTCATAGCTGGCGAGGCGTCGGGCGATTTGCATGCCGGAAACCTGATCGGAGAGTTGGCAAAACTCGATCCCGAAGCTGTATTTCAGGGTTTTGGCGGCGAGCGCATGGAAAAAGCAGGGTTGCAACTGATCAAACATTATCGCGACATGGCTTTCATGGGTTTCATCCCGGTTTTGATGAACTTGCGGACGATCAAAAAGAATTTCAGGATTTGCGAACAGGATTTGCTGGCTTTCAAACCCGACGTGCTGATTTTGGTTGACTATCCGGGTTTTAACCTGCGGATGGCAAAGTTTGCCAAAGCCAATGGCATAAAAGTTTACTATTATATTTCACCCAAAATATGGGCATGGAAGAAAGGCCGGGTACATAAAATCAAGGCGCTGGTCGACGAGATGTTTACCATTTTGCCTTTCGAAACTGAATTTTACAGGAAGTACAATTACGAAGTCAATTATGTAGGCAATCCGATTTTAGACGCGGTACTGGAAAGAAAAATTGAAGCCGATCTTCCGAAGTTTGCCAAAGAAAATAGCCTGTCTAAAAAAGAAATAATTGCCCTCTTGCCGGGAAGCCGAAAAACCGAAATTTCGTACTTGTTGCCGGTGATGCTCGAAGCATCGGAGGCTTTCCCGCAGTACCAGTTTGTAGTTGCAGGCGCTCCCAATATGGATGCTTCGTTTTACGAAACGTTCACCAAAAATTACCCGGTGAAAGTACTTTGGGGCAAAACCTACGAAATTGTTCAAAACAGCAGGGCAGCAATGGTTGCATCCGGCACGGCGACACTGGAAGTTGCCATTCTGAACACGCCGCAGGTGGTTTGTTACAAAATGGCAGGCGGGGCTTTTTTTCATTTGCTTGGACTTATTTTTATTACCCTCAAATGGGTTTCTCTAGTCAATATTATTCTCGACCGCGAGGCGGTGAAGGAACTTTTGCAGGTGAATTTCAAAAAAAAGAAATTGGTAGCCGAGATGAATTGCATTTTAAACGATGCAGCATATAATCAGCGGATACTGGATGATTACAGCGACCTGATGCAAAAGTTGGGCAGCCCCGGCGCATCGCGCCATGCTGCCGAAAAGATTTGGGTAAAACTTGCTGGCAGATAAGGGATGTCAATAGGATATTCGTTCAAGTCATTGTAAATTTGTAAAAATTACCGAATATGGACAGAAACTTATTAATAGATAGTATCGTCAATAAAATCAAACAATTACCTGAAGCAAAAATCATAGAGGTGAGTAATTTTGCTGACTTTTTGCTGAGTAAAATTGATGACGGAATATTACAGGATGGAATACAAAAAATCACTTCCGAATCAAAAGCATTTGAATATCTCCTGGTTGAGGAAGATATTTATTCGGTTAACGATTTGAAGGAGAAATATAATTGAAGAATAGTAAATAAGATGCTCTAAAAAAAATGTAGTTTTGTTCCTGATGGCAGAAAAAGCATACATAACACCGAATGTTCTGAGATGGGCAAGAGAATCAGCAAGAATCTCCGAAGAAGTTGCTGCATTTAAAGTTTTAGTGTCTGTTGAGAAACTAAAAGAATGGGAAGAAGGTGTTAGCTACCCTACAATTAGACAAGCTCAAATTCTTGCGAAAGCATATCGAAGGCCATTTGCTTTATTTTTTCTTCCTGAAATACCAAGGGATTTCCAACCTCTGCAAGATTTTAGAGTTAAAGGATCAAAAGATTTGAGTACAGCTTCGGTTTTTATTATCCGGGAGATTCAACAAAAACAAGTGTGGATAAGTGAAGTTAATGAAGAAAACAACGAAAATAAGATTTCATTTGTTGGAAAATATTCAGCCAGTAATGATCCTAAAGAAGTTGCTAATGATATCCTTTCTACACTTAAAATTGCCCCCTCAAACTATAAAATTGGCACCCCAATTTTAGAATGGATACAAAAAGCTGAATCTAAAGGCATTTTTATTTCGAGGACTAGTTTTATTCATTCCAGATTGAAACTTGATTCTGATGAAATTCAGGGGTTTGCTATTGCAGATATATATGCTCCTTTTATTTTCGTTAATTCCGATGATTGGAATGCGCCACAATTATTTACTCTAGTCCATGAACTCGCGCATATATGGATTGCAGAAACTGGAATTTCTAATGGCATTGAGCCAGAGATTGAGAATAAGGAAAAATTTCATCCCGTTGAATTATTTTGCAATGAGGTCGCAGCAACTGCTTTGATGCCAGATGAATTAATGAGAAGTCTGGATAAAAATGTCTTTAGGAATGCAAAGGATATTTTTAAGGAATCAAAAAAAATAGGAGTAAGTTCATTTGCGTTTCTTGTTCGAGCTTTTAATCTGGGAATAATACCACTTGGACAGTATAGAAAATTAAAATTTGAAGCAGAAATAGAGTTTAAAGAGTTTTTATTGCGGGAGGAGGAAAAAAAAGTAAGGCAAAAAGAGAAAGAAAAATTGAGTGGACCAAATTATTTTCTTTTGCAACTTAATAGAAATAGCAGATTGTTTACACAAACAGTGTTAGACGCTTTTCGAAGTGGTTTTATTGAACCGACACAGGCAAGTAATTTATTAAATGTGCAAGTAAATAAATTTCCCAAATTAGAAGCCCAATTGTATAAATGAGTGCATCAATTAAAAAATATTGTTTAGATGCGAATGTTCTTATTCAAGCGTGGCAGAAATACTATTCACCCAAATTTTGCCCTGATTACTGGCAATTACTCAATGAAATTGGAGAAAAGGACAAAATATTTATGCCAGAGGTCGTGTATGATGAAATAACACGGACTGATGATGAATTGTCGGCTTGGCTCAAGAATAGTAAAATACCAATCCGGAAAATAAATGGACCTGTTACAAAATGTCTACAAACAATTTATTCAAATAACCCATTACATAAATATTTGGTTGACAATACAAAATCAAGATCATTAGCTGATCCTTGGGTTATTGCACACGCTATTAATGAAAATGCAATTGTGGTAACAAAGGAGGAGAAAGTAACTGCATTGAATTCAACGAAAATAAAAATACCTAATGTTTGTGATAATATGGGGGTACATTGGATTAATGACTTTCAGATGATTGAAGAACTAAATATTATATTCAAATGCACTTTTGAATGATAAATTTTGATTTTGGTTTATACTTACCATGTACAGCCTCTTTAAAAAAGAAATAAGCGGATTTTTTGGATCACTGACCGGCTACCTGGTGATGGTGGTATTTTTGCTGACTAACGGTTTGTTTCTTTGGGTGTTCCCCGGAAATTACAATATTTTGGAAGGCGGTTATGCCCGTCTCGATGGACTGTTTACACTGGCTCCGTGGGTGTACTTGTTTTTGGTGCCAGCCGTTACCATGCGTCTTTTTGCCGAAGAAAAACGGATGGGAACCCTCGAATTACTGGTTACCCGTCCTTTATCGACCCGAAAAATTGTTGCTGCAAAATATCTGGCCGGACTGGTTTTGGTGATCTTCAGTTTATTGCCAACGCTGTTGTATTTTTATTCGGTGTACAGGCTTGGGAACCCGGTGGGTAGTATCGATACCGGCGGAACCTGGGGCGCATTTATTGGGCTGTTCTTTCTGGCTGCCATTTATGTGGCAATTGGAGTTCTTGCATCTTCCGTGACCGATAACCAGATTTTTGCTTTTATACTGGCCATGGCTTTGTCGTTTCTAGCCTATATGGGATTCGATTTTATCGGTTCAACCAATCTGCCTTCCGGGTTACAGAATGCAATTGTCAGTTTGGGAATTAACGAGCATTATTTGTCGATCAGCCGGGGCGTGGTCGATTCGCGCGACCTGGTGTATTTTCTGCTGGCGGTTTTGCTGTTTTTGTACCTCACCGGATTGAATGTCCGCAAACATAAAATAGTACTGACCCTGTTTCTGAAAAGAGCTGCATCTGTACTTGTTCTGGTCATTTTGTGCCTCTTCATTTCTGCTAATTATTTTTTCAGGATTGACCTGACAGCCGAAAAACGGTACAGTCTGAACCCACTGTCGAAAGAAATAGTTGCCAAACTGAACGAACCGATATACATTGACTTATTTCTTGCAGGCGATTTGCATCCCGGGTTGCAAAAATTTCAGAAAGAAATAAAAGAAAAAATTGTTGATTACAATGCGTATTCAGGCAAACGAATTACTCTGAATATTGTTGATCCGTATGAAATTTCAATGGCAAAAGATCGCGAAAAGCTATTCGGGATGTTGTCGCAAAGAGGTTTGCAGCCGGTCGATTTGCAGGTGAAAACCGAAAAAGGGACCAGCACTCGCTACATTTTCCCCGGTATTTTAATCCACTCCGGGAACAGGGAAATTGCGCTAAACCTTTTGAAAAATGACCCGATGTTGCCGGGTGAACAAAACCTAAACAATTCTGTCGAATCGCTGGAATACGAATTTACGAATGCTTTCAATCGGTTGATTAACGGCGAAAAACAGACAGTTGCTTTTTTGACGGGGCACGAAGAATTGGGCGAACTGGAAACCGAAGACATCCGGCAAACGCTGAGCGAAAATTATGAAGTGGTTCGCCTCGCGGCCAGTGAACTGACCGGTAAGGTGAAAACATTGGTAATTGCTGACCCGGAACAGGCTTTCGAAGAAAAAGATAAATTGCTGATCGATCAGTATGTGATGCAGGGAGGCCGACTGCTTTGGCTGATCGATCCGGTGCAGGTGAGCCTCGACAGTCTTCAGCGCGGACAATCGACGCTGGCTTTTTCACGCGATCTGAACCTCAGCGACCAGCTTTTTAAATACGGGGTGCGGCTCAACCAAAATCTGGTGCAGGATGCCGAGTGCATGATGATCCCGCTGAATGTTGCGCCAGCCGGATCGCAAAAAGCAAGTTATAAAGCCTTTCCGTGGCATTATTCACCGTTGTTGCTCCCTTCCGAGGAGCATGTGATCGGGCGCAGCATCCGACGGGTAAAATCAGAATTTGTCAGTTCAATCGATACGGTCGGGCATTCCGAAAAAATAAAAAAGCAGGTGATCCTTGCAACTTCACCATACTCGCGGATTTTGAATGTGCCTTTGTCTGTAAGTCTGGCCAGCGTTGCAAATCCGCCTGCCCGCGAGTTATTTAAGCACCCTTCGGTTCCGGTTGGCATTCTGCTCGAAGGACAATTTTCGTCGGTATTTAAAAACCGTTTAGTGGAGTCACTGGGATTTTCTTCGTCAGAAATAAAAACCGAAAGCGAAAACACCCGGATGATTGTACTTGCCGACGGAAACCTGATTGCCAATCAGTACAGCATGCGCACCGGCAAGCCTGAAATCAATTCGCTGGGCTACGATATTTATTCGAAACAAACCTTTGGGAACAAGGAATTTCTGGTGAATGCGATAAATTACCTTTGCGATGATTCGGGACTGATGGCTTTGAAGTCGCGGGTGTTTACAATTCGCCTGCTCGATAAAGTGAAAATTAATGAGCAAAAATTAACATGGCAACTGGTCAACTTGTTGATTCCCATTGGTGTTGTGCTGCTGTTCGGGTTGCTGTTTAATTTCCTCCGGGCACGCCGGTATAAACGCTGATTTCATCATTTTCGGGCATTGTTAATAATGCTCATTTCTTTTGAATAAAATATTTCATCTGCAATAGGTAAAAAAAATCAAAGTTTGTATATTCGTATGAATCCAAAATCTTGTAAGGAAGGTTGTCAGGAAAAGAAAAATTAGATCATAAAATTAAAAAATATACAATGAAGTTTGTTGTTTCCAGTACCGAATTACTCAGTCACCTGTCGTCTATCAGTAAGGTGATTAGTTCTAAAAATACGTTGCCGATCCTCGACAACTATTTGTTTCAGTTAGAAGAAAACCAGTTGACAATTACGGCTTCTGATCTCGAATCGACCCTGATCACCAGTATTGAACTTGACAATACCGATGGAGACGGGAAGATTGCTGTTCCTGCCAAGTTGCTGAACGATACGCTGAAGGAGTTTCCGGAACAACCGTTGACTTTTCAGATTAGCGGCGATACATTTGGTATTGAAATTTTCTCTGCCAACGGGAAATTCAGCATTGTTGGGCAGAACGGCGAAGATTATCCGCAACTTCCGGGTCTGAAGGATGACGTGGCTTCCAGTATCAGTGTCAGTCATGAAGCCCTTTTGAGCGGGATCAACAAAACTTTGTTTGCAACTGCCGACGATGAACTTCGCCCGGTAATGAATGGGATTTTCATTGAAATGTCGGCCGATGATATGACGTTTGTTGCTTCAGATGCTCACAAACTGGTGCGCTACAAACGTAAAGATGTAAAGGCTGAAGTAGATTCGTCGTTTATTCTTCCGAAAAAACCGGCCAGCTTGCTGAAAAATCTTCTTCCGAAAGAAGAATTTGATGTGAAACTTTCGTTCGACGATAAAAATGCCATCTTCGAACTGACCAATTATAAACTGATTTGCCGTTTGGTCGAAGGAAATTACCCAAGTTACAATTCAGTAATTCCGACCAAAAACCCGAACAAACTGACTATCGATCGTTTGGAACTGTATAACACGGTGAAACGTGTGTCGGTGTTTTCGAACCAGGCCAGCAACCTGATCAAGCTGAACATGAACGAAAACCAGTTGATTGTTTCGGCGCAGGATGTCGATTTCTCGATTTCGGCAGTTGAACGGCTGAAATGCCAGTACGAAGGCGACGAAATGGAAATAGGCTTCAAATCAACATTCATGTTGGAAATTCTGTCGAACCTTTCATCTACTGAGGTGAAGGTTGAGCTTTCCGACCCGACGCGCGCAGGACTTCTGCTTCCGGCTGAAACCGATCACGAAGAAGAAGATGTGCTGATGTTGCTGATGCCGATGATGATAAACGTTTAAAAATTTGAGTCCGATGATATAAACCTAACAGATTATCGCTGTTAGGTTTTTTTTTAAGTTCTTTACTGAAAAATAAAAAAGAAATGAAGATTAACCTTAGAAACCCCTTAATTTTTCTCGACCTTGAAACAACCGGGATCAATATTGTGACTGACCGTATTGTTGAGATAGCCTTATTGAAAATACATGTTGACGGGAGAGAGGAGGAGTTTCTGAAACGGATTAATCCGGAAATGCCGATACCTGCTGAATCGAGCCGGATTCACGGAATTTATGATGAAGATGTGAAAGACGCTCCGGTTTTTAAAGAAATTGCCAAAACGTTGACTCATTTTATGGAAGGCTGCGATTTTGCCGGTTTCAATTCGAACCGTTTTGATATTCCGTTGCTGGCCGAAGAATTTTTGCGTGCCGGAGTTGATATTGATTTGAAGAAACGCAAATTTATTGATGTGCAGGCGATTTTTCACAAAATGGAAAAACGTACATTGGGCGCGGCGTATAAATATTATTGTGGAAAACCTCTCGAAAATGCGCACAGTGCAATGGCTGATACCAAAGCAACGTACGAAGTATTGCAGGCTCAGCTCGATGTCTACAAGGAAGAAGAATACGAAGATCAGAAAGGGAAAGTCAGCAAACCGATTGTGAATGACGTGCCTGCATTGAGCGAATTTTCGTCGTATGACCGGAATGTGGATTATGTAGGGCGTATTGTTTATGACGACAACGGTGTGGAGATTTTTAATTTTGGCAAAAATAAAGGTATGCCGGTTGAGCAGGTTTTACGGGAGCAATCCGGTTACTACGGATGGATGATGACCAGCGAATTTCCACTGTACACAAAAAAGGTACTGACAGCTATCAAGCTGCGGATGAAAGACAGTTAGGAAATGAAAATCATTTGTATTGGCCGCAATTATGTGGCACACGCCAAAGAACTGGGAAACGAAATCCCGCAGGAACCGGTCATCTTTATGAAACCGGATTCGGCTTTGTTGCGCAATAACGATCCGTTTTATATTCCTGACTGGAGCAACGATGTGCATTACGAACTGGAGCTGGTGGTGCGGATCAGCCGGTTGGGGAAATCCATTGAACGGAAGTTTGCCAACCGCTACTATTCTGAAGTTGGTTTGGGCATCGATTTTACGGCGCGCGACCTGCAAAACCAACTGAAAGACAAAGGTCTTCCATGGGAAAAATCAAAAGCATTCGACCGTTCTGCTGTCATTGGCAACGAATTTATCCCAGTGACGGAATTATCTGATCCGGCATCTATTAAATTTCAGCTTAAACTGAACGGAAAAATAGTGCAGGACGGTGATTCTGCCCTGATGATTTTTCCGATCGATGAACTGATTTTTCAGATATCGAAATATTTTACCCTGAAAATCGGCGACCTGATTTATACCGGAACTCCCGCAGGTGTTGGGCCGGTTAAAATCGGCGATCAACTGGAAGGTTTTCTCGAAGGACGAAAAATGTTTGACTTTCAGGTGAAGTAGCCTATTGTCATTCTGAGCGAAGCGAAGAATCTCCAGTTCGAAGCTATATACAACAGTTAGCGGTAAGTGTAATTGCGACATCACGAATATGAAACGAATAGTATTAATATCTTGTGTCTCCAGAAAAGGAAATAAAAAAGCTAAAGCAAAAGACTTGTATAAAGGACCACTTTTTACAAACAGCTTGGCTTACGGTGAATCATTAAGCCCAGACAAAATATTTGTTCTTTCAGCTTTCTATCACTTACTCGACCTTAACAAAGAAATCGAACCTTATGATGTTACTTTAAGCTATGTGTCCGCAGACAAGAAAGCTAAAAAGCCAAATCTAAAAGTTCTTACAAAAGCAGAGGCAGAACATTGGGGACAAATAGTTCTCGAACAGCTAAGTGAAGTTGCAGACCTCAAAAATGATAAATTTATCATATTGGCTGGACAGTCTTATCTCGAACCAATTAAAAATGGACTAACAAATATTGAAGAACCATTGAAAGGACTAAGACAAGGGGAAAGAGTTAAATTTTTAGCAAGCAAGCTATGATAACATCGCTGACTTTCAAACTTCATCTATTATTCAACGAACAGAAACGATTCGCATTTCCGTTCAAGCATCGGGAAAATGAAATTCCTAATAATGGTATTTATATAGTTTTTGAGAATGGAGAAAAGTTTGGTGATTTAGACAGAATTGTCAGAGTTGGGACTCACACAGGCGACAAACAACTGCTTTCCAGACTGAACCAACATTTTATAATGGAAAACAAAAACAGAAGCATTTTCCGAAAAAATATTGGCCGTTGCTTTTTGAACAAAGAAAATAGCCCTTATTTGCCTTTGTGGGAACTTGACACAACATCAAGGGCGGAGAAAGAGAAGAATTCAAAATTCCTTGACAAGGACTTTGAAAAACAAATCGAAAAAAGAATTAGTGATTATATACAAACCAATTTATCATTTTGTGTGTTCCAAGTTGACACGAAAGAACAGAGACTCTTTTGGGAAAGCAAAATTATCTCGACACTCGCAAAATCAAATGAACTGAAACCATCAAAAATTTGGTTAGGCAATCACTCAACGAAAGACAAAATAAAAACAATTGGTCTTTGGCAAGTTAACGAGTTGTTTAATGAATCTTTGACAGAACACGAATTTGAAACACTAAAAACAAAACTATTTGAAAACTAAACACCTAACCGCTAACTTCAGCTACCCGTCAAGCCGGGTTTCGGTGCTTTGTTGACAGGAAATTAGTATTTTGAAAGGCAGTTCTTCGTAGGAAGTTCATCGGATAAAATCCCGTCCTGCGTGTAGCTTCCTACGATTCTTCGCTTCGCTCAGAATGACAATAGAATGAGGATTGAATATTATTTTCAGCTTTTCCCCAGTTTTTCGCACAACGCCTGTCCTGTATATGATTTTTCAACTTTTACCAAATCTTCAGGTGTTCCTTCAAATACCAGGTAGCCGCCGTCTTTGCCGCCTTCCGGGCCTAAATCGATGACCCAGTCTGCACATTTGATGACTTCCAGATTGTGCTCGATAATGATGATGCTGTGGCCGCGTTCAAGAAGCGCCTCGAATGAACCAAGCAATTTCTTGATGTCGTGAAAATGAAGTCCGGTGGTCGGTTCATCGAAAATAAACAGAGATGGACTGTCTTTCTCTTTGGCCAGAAACGAAGCCAGTTTGATGCGTTGGCTTTCGCCGCCCGATAAAGTGCTTGACGACTGTCCCAGTTTTACATAGCCCAAACCGACATCCTGCAAGGGTTTCAGTCGTTTGGCCACTTTCTTTTCGGTAGAACTTTTTCCGGTCGAAAAAAACTCAATAGCCTCGTTGACGGTCATTTCCAATACATCGTAAATGTTTTTGCCTTTGTAGGTGATCTCCAGAATTTCATCCTTAAAGCGTTTACCCTTGCAACTCTCGCATACCAGATGAATATCGGCCATGAATTGCATTTCAACGTTTATTTCGCCTTCGCCCTGGCATTCTTCACATCGGCCGCCATCCACGTTAAACGAAAAGTGTGATGCGGCAAACCCGTGGTATTGTGCTGATTTTTGTTCTGAAAAAAGTTTCCGTATTTCGTCGTAGGCTTTCAGGTAGGTAACCGGGTTGGAACGCGATGATTTGCCAATCGGGTTCTGGTCGACAAATTCGATGGAGGTGATTAACTGTAAATCGCCTTTTATCGCATCGTGGTGCCCGGTTTTTTCACTGAAGCCTCCAAACATTTTTGCCAGCGCCGGGTATAAAATCTTGGTCACCAGTGACGATTTTCCGGAGCCGGAAACGCCGGTTACCACGCACAGCGTATTCAGCGGAAATTTGGCGCTGATATTTTTCAGGTTGTTTTCGCGTGCGCCAATCAGTTCAATATAATTATTCCATTTTCGGCGGATTTTCGGCACTTCAATTTTTTCTTTTCCTGTGAGATATTTTGCTGTCAGACTATTCCCTGATTTTTTAAGTTGTTCGTGGTTACCTTGGAAAACCACTTCGCCTCCCAGCCTTCCGGCCAATGGACCGATGTCAATAATCTCATCGGCAGCAAGGATAATTTCTTCGTCGTGTTCCACCACAATAACGGAGTTCCCGATTTTTTGTAGTTTTCGCAAAACACCGATCAGCCGGTCGGTATCGCGGGTGTGCAGTCCGATGCTTGGTTCATCTAAAATGTACATCGATCCAACAAGACTGCTTCCCAGTGAAGTTGCCAGGTTGATGCGCTGCGATTCGCCTCCCGAAAGGGTAGAAGAGAGGCGGTTCAAAGTCAGATAACCCAAACCAACATCGCACAAAAAGTCGATGCGGTTTTGAATCTCAATCAGAATACGTTTGGCAATAATATGCTCGTGTTCCTTCAGTTGCAGGCTGCTAAAAAATTCTTTCAATTCATTCACCGGCATCAGTACTAAATCCTGAATCGACGTATTGCCGATTTTTACGTAACCAGCTTCCTTTTTCAGGCGGCTGCCGCGGCATTCAGGACAAACTGTTTTACCCCGGTAGCGCGAAAGCATGACCCGGTACTGTATCTTGTAGGTATTTTCTTCCAGCATTTTGAAAAAACTGTTTAGCCCTTCAAAATAGCTGTTACCTGTCCAAAGCAATTGTTTTTGTTCGTCGCTCAGCTCGTAATATGGTTTGTGAATCGGAAATCTGAACTTTTCGGCGCTGTAAACCATACGGTCTTTCCATTCTCCCATTTTTTCACCTTTCCAGCAGGCAACGGCATCCTGATAAATGGAAAGCGATTTGTTGGGAATTACCAAATCTTCGTCAATTCCGATTACCTTGCCGTATCCTTCGCAGGTAGGACAGGCGCCAACCGGGTTGTTAAAGCTAAACAGATGCACCGAAGGTTCTTCAAATTCTATCCCGTCAGCCTCAAATAAATTCGAGAAATGTTCTTCAAGTGTGGTTTCTCCCTGGAAAACTTTGACCACACACTCGCCGTGTCCTTCAAAAAAGGCTGTTTGTACCGAGTCGGCCAACCGGCTGATGGCATCATCGTCATTTTGCACACTCAGGCGGTCGATTACCAGGTTGCAGGTTGAATCTTTACAGAATTCCGTTTCTTTCGATTTTAGTATTTCATCAATTCGTTTTATCTCGGAATTGATTTCCAGTCGCGTAAATCCCTGCTGCAAAAGCAATTCTGCTTCCTTCAGAATTGATCTCCCGTTTTTCTTCCGCAAAGGTGAGCAAATCAGAATGTGTGTTTCTTCCGGGAACCCGGTGATGAATTTTACTACATCGTCCACATGATGCTGTTTCACTTCTTTTCCTGAAACGGGAGAAATCGTTCGTCCGATGCGCGCAAAAAGCAGTTTCAGGTAATCGTATATTTCGGTTGATGTTCCCACTGTTGAACGTGGGTTGCGGGTATTTACCTTTTGTTCGATGGCGATGGCCGGTGGAATACCTTTTATATAATCGACTTCCGGCTTGTGAATACGGCCCAAAAACTGCCGTGCATACGACGAAAGGCTTTCTACATAACGTCGTTGACCTTCTGCATAAAGTGTGTCGAATGCCAGCGACGACTTTCCCGAACCTGATAACCCGGTAATAACCACAAATTTGTTGCGCTCAATATTCAGGTTAATATTTTTCAGATTATGCACCCGTGCACCTTTAATTTGGATAGCCGGATGGTTGTTTTCAGGGCCGTTCATATAGTTGTTAATTAAAATCTTTCGTTCATATTTGCATTTTTCAGAAAAATGCTTCAAATTTACAGCACGCAAAATTAACAAATTGTTTAACGTTTACTAAAAACCTTTTGCCTATCGACAGAACTCTACTCTTTATTTGACAGAAAATAAAAACGCAGAGTAATGTTCAGAACTGAAACACTGAGCGATAATTCGCTCGTTAAACAATTTGTTGATGGAGACCAGTCCGCTATCGAACTACTCATCAACCGGCATAAAAACAGAGTTTATACTTACATTGTTCTGATTGTGAAAAATCAGCATCTAGCTGAAGACATTTTTCAGGACACATTTGTTAAGGTTATCCGTTCGCTGAAAACGGGCAGGTATACCGAAGATGGTAAGTTTATCTCTTGGGTGCTCCGGATCTCGCACAACCTGATCATTGATCATTTCAGAAAAGAAAAGTTACTGAATACCACTTCGAACGATGACTTTGAAATGGATCTTTTCAATTCGATAAAATTTGCCGATGACAATATCGAGGATCAGTTGGTGTACGAACAAATCACCAGCGATGTGCGCCTGCTGATTGAAGAATTGCCCGACGATCAGCGTCAGGTAATTATGATGCGCCATTATCAAGGGTTGAGTTTCAAGGAAATTGCAGACCAAACGGGGGTGAGCATTAACACGGCTCTCGGGCGGATGCGCTATGCTTTGATTAACCTTCGGAAATTGATCGACAAAAAAAATCTGATTCTGACAAAAAATTAAGTACAGGTACAATAAATTTTCCTCACAGGCGTTTTAGTTTCAAATATAAAATCTGAAAAATGCCTATGAGGAAAATTTCTACTTTAACTTACTTCATTAAAACATATCAGCAGAACGGGCAAAAGAATGAATTTCTTTCCGAAGAAATTTTTAATGGTTTTAATGACGACATGTATGAACCGGCTCCCGAAAGTATAAATGCAATACTTCGTTTTGCAAGGTCTTACGAAGTTTTGGAATCGAATAGCGCCGGAAACATTGAGCTTAACTTAAATTAGTAAACAACTCTAAAAAAAACAAAAAGCATCTTGAAAAAGGTGCTTTTTTGTTTTCAATCAGGTCTTGTCTTTACAACCACTTTTTCCTTCGGAAAAGAATCAACATGCCAATAAAAATCAGGAACATTACCCCCAATACTACAAAATAGCCGTAGTGTGTCCGCAGTTCAGGCATATTTTCGAAGTTCATGCCGTACACCCCGGCCAAAAAAGTGAGTGGCATAAAGATGACCGAAAAAATGGTGAGCAGTTGAATCACCTTGTTCATGTTCAAGCTGACGCGCGATACGTAAAAATCTTTCGAACTGGAGGTTAGTTCAATATCCGATTTTACGTTTCCTAGCAGCAGCAAAAGATGGTCGAGTACATCGCGGTAATACGGATGCGAGGTGTTAACAATAATTCCTTCGTTCATGCTGATCAGTTGGTTCAGAACATCACGGAGAGGCGAAACCAGCCGGTCAATTTCGATCAGTTGTTTGCGTATCTGCTGAATTTCAAGAAGCAAATTTTCAGTAGGGTTTTTCAGTACTTTTTCGTCGTACAATTCAATTGCATCGGTCAGGGTATCAAGGTATTCATTGTACTGGTCGACAATTACATCCAGAAAAGCATGTAGCAGATAGTCAATGCCTTTTTGTCTGATTTTGCCGATTTTTTGAGATAAACGTTCTTCTATGATTTTGAAAGCAGAATGATCTTCTTCTGCAAACGAAAGCAACATTTCGGAAGTTAGCACAAAACTCAGTTGCCTGAATTCGGGCCAGTTCCCATTTGGGTGCAGGGCTTTCAGACTAATGAAAAGCGCTTTGTTATACTCGCTGAGGCCCGGACGCTGATTTATGTTTAGAATATCTTCAAGCAACAGATGGTTCAGATCGAGTTGTTTGCCGATTTTCTCAATCTCTGTAATTTCGTCGAGGCCGGTCACTTTCACCCAATTGATCTGGCCATTCCGGAGTTCCGGGATTTGCTCAACCGAACCCTCCTGTTTTGAAAACTGTTCAGCATCGTAACAAATGAATTCGACACGGGTCTTTACTTCCTTGATATGGCCGGTATAGACAAGAGACCCGGGGGGTAATCCTGTTTTATTTGTTCTTTTTCCTTTCTTCGACATGATGGGATTTTTATAAAATCGGTTTACTTCAATAAAAGTAAACAATTCTGATAAAAGAAACCCCATCTGAAATCTTTTCCCCAAGGGGAAATCTATTTCAACTTTTTCAGTAGCCATGCCATATTTTCACCCAGAGTACACATGATTTGCATGCCTTCTTCGTCAGCCAGTACATCGCCTTTGTTTCTGCCAAAGGCAAAATTCCAGTAGCTGGAACCCGGGATGATCATCTGGCTGATCAGAAAAAAATTGTTGATGGTTTCGAAGGCATGGATGGAACCGCCACGCCGTTCTACAATTACTGCAGCACCCACTTTTCGTCTCAGTAGATGGCCATTGCCACGGGTCACATAACCTGAAACGTCGATCAGCGCTTTCATTTCAGTTGTAACATCGGCAAAATAGACCGGCGATCCAAGAATGATCCCGTCGGCCTGTATCATTTTTTCAATCAGTTGGTTGATGGCGTCATTTTTAATCTGGCAACGGCCGTCGAGTACTTCGCGGCATTTTCCGCAGGCGGTGCAGCCGTGAACGGTTTTCCCTCCAATTTGCACCAGTTCGGTTTCGATGCCTTCTTTTTCGAGTTCTGTAAAAACAGTCTGTATCAGGATTTCGGTGTTGCCGCCTTTGCGCGGGCTTCCGTTGATTCCGAGAACCTTCATCGGTAAAATATTATTGGTTAAAAACAAACGAAATAAGATTGGCGCCCATTTGCAGCGCTTTTTGCCTGACTTCCCACGGATCGTTGTGCACCGCGGGGTCTTCCCAGCCATCGCTGATGTCCGATTCGTAAGAATAAAAGCAAACCAGCCGGTCCTTCCATATAAGTCCAAAACCTTGGGGTGGTTTGTTGTCGTGTTCGTGAATCTTTGGCAAGCCGTTGTCAAAATCGAATTTCTGATGATAGATGGGATGAGAATACGGCAATTCTACAAAATCGAGTTCGGGGAAAACCTTTTTCATTTCGCGACGGATATATTTATCGAGGCCATAATTGTCGTCAATATGCAGAAATCCTCCCGCTTCGAGATATGTGCGCAGATTGGCTTTCTCGCTTTCCGAAAAGATGATATTTCCGTGCCCTGTGATATGTACGAACGGATAATTGAAAATATCGATACTTCCTACTTCAACGGTGGCCGGTTCGGAATTGATATTGGTTTTTAATTGTTCGTTGCAGAATGTAATCAGGTTGGGCAAAGCCGTTGGGTCGGCATACCAGTCGCCGCCGCCGTTGTATTTAATAAGAGCAATTTTTACCGGCGCATTTTGTGACTGGCCTGCCAGAAATGCCAGAAAGAGGATTAATGTAAATGCTATTTTCAGGATACGGTACATGTGAAAATTTTATCCAAAGATAATTGAATTGGAGAAAAAGCCGGAAGTTAAATGCTTATTGCTTTGCTTGCAATATCAGTTCCGGATTCCGGAGAACCTTACTACTGAGACGGCCTGCTGCGACTATCTACGGTAGTTTTGTTCCTTTGGCGCCCCACCAATATATGGCCTCCATTTTTAAACGGCCGGACTTCACAGCCGGGTCATCGCCTTCCAGTTTCAGGGCTTCGTCAATGGTTTCCACATCGAAGATCAGCAGTCCACGATGATCGCCGCCATTTTCGAACGGTCCGGCAACCGACAGTTTTCCCATTTCAGACAATTTGTTGAGATGTGCCATGTGCCCTTTTTGAATTTCCGCAGCGGTAACAGAATCCTGGCTGCGTTCTGAGCCTTTTTCAAGAAGCATGAAAACATACCGTTTCATCACAAAGGTGGTGTCTCCTTCTGTCATTTTAAATTCGCGCTGGGCCGAAACAGACAGTCCGATAACAGTCAGAAAAATCAGTAAAATAAATGGCTTGTACATGTGAATTTCGTTTTTCGTATTAATAATCAATTTTTAGGTGTAATTAACCTTTACTTTTTTAAAGAATTTTTCCTCCAGTATTTTAATGATCCGTTTCACTACAAATTTTCGAATTTCAAGCTGTACCGGCTGATCGGGATCCTGGTGTGCCCAGTTGATGCGGGTTCCGACAATAATATGAATATAATCGTGATTCAAAAGTAGTTTTACAACTTCTTCCGGCGGACTATCCTCCAGGCGGGTTTCACTGTTGTAGGCTTCCAGTATTTCTTCCACTTTTCCCAGGGTGAGTATTCCTTCGGTGACCATCTCGAAGCCAAACATCTCGGCTGTCGGCGGTATTTCTTCGTCGCGGAAGCGATGTTCAATGCGCACTTCCAGATCGAGTTCGCGGGCAATGATCTCTGCAGTTGTTCCTCCGCAGATAATTTTTTTGCCTCTGAAATTCTGAATGGCAGCCACAAAATCGAAGTCTTTGATCTTATAGAATGGAGGACCTGTAATCAGCATAAATTCACGAGGTTCTCTGAAGTAAACGACCCCGCAACTGGTGTCGTCTTTTACTTCAACCCCGTCGTTCATTGCCGCCTGCGATATAATTTTCCGGGCCAGTTTCCCGGCCGGAATATCGGGTTCCCGGGCGATCTGGTTTTCCGCAAAGTAGGAAATATTCTCCAATCCCCAGCCCATCGGGTATTTTGCGCTTCCCAGCCCCGATTGGTCAACTCCGTCAGTCATGAATATGATACGGTCTTCTTTCATAGGATGAAATTCCCGAATACGCAATATTTTTCCCTTGTTTTCATCTCCCCGGATGTTAATCCGTTCTTCTTTCGGATAAAAAATTTTTCCATGCCTGAAAATCAGGCTTGGCGGGTTGTCGTAATTGATGATCCGAACCATTCCTTCATCTTCAATTTCGATAATGGTGAAGGTTGCATAGCTTTCTTTCCCATCGCTGCTGCGGGGAAGAACCCGCATGAAAATGTTGGCGGCAATGTCGGGTTTGATATGAAAAGAGGTGTAATTCAGTGCCATGGATGCAGTGAGAGTGGCCAAAACATTGGCTTTTACGCCATGCCCAATGCCGTCGGAAAGTACCAGAATGGTCCGTCCTTCTTCCCTGATCTTGCGGGAATAAAACACATCGCCGCAAACGATTTGCCCTTTTGGATGACTTTGCTGGAAATCGATTTCAATGTGATAGTCGGCCATTATTCGTCTTCCCCGTATTTATACGATTCGATAATTGAGTTCAGCATTTCTTCGGTCAGCGAGGCATTCTCGCCTAACAGGAATGCAATTTTCTGCACCGTTTCAAGGTTCTGTTTGTTTACCCGCTGTGCCCGGCTGATTATTTCTTCGCGTACCAGCGAGGGGGTCGACATGTCGCGGATCAACGCTCCAACTACCCGGTTTTTGTAGATGGTGATTACCTGCACATGCAGCAATTTATTTTGAATTTTCAGGTCACGTTCAATCAGGTTTTCTCCGGAACTCAGCAGGGACGCAAGCATTTTTGATACCACCTCGGGAACCAACTCGCGGAAATCGGCGCCATGCAAGCCGGGAATGGTATCGAACAGTTCCTCTATTTCTTCGCCAAACATTTGGGCAAAGCTCGGGTTCGAATCAATCACTTTCAAATCCGAATCAACAATGACGATCCCGGCCCTGATTTTTTGCATCATGACCGAAGCGATGACACTGGCTTCTTTTGCTTTTTCCAGCTTTCGTTCGGCTTTTTTTCGCTCGGTAATATCAAAAATAGAACCCACGATGCCTGCAATTTCATTGTTTTTGTCACGGATAACTGCCTTGTTGAAAACTACATCGTGCAATACTCCTTCTCCATCCCTGAATTTTTCTTCATAGCTTTGGTTCCCGGGACTGTCAAACAATTCCTGGTCGCGCCGGGCATAAATCTCCGCAATTTCAAGAGGCTGGAAATCGAACACCGTCTTCCCGATGATTTGTTCTTTGGGCTTGCCGATAAAATCTTCATGAGCTTTGTTACAAGCCTTGTAAATCCCGTTTTTGTCGCGGTAAAAAATCGGAATTGGCAAAGCATCGATGATTTTTTGCTGCAATTCAGGGTCATCAATCATCCCTTCGTGAAAGGATTTTTCATCATAGATCATAGTCTCATTTTTTGTACACTTAAAATACAAATTACATACAACAAATCCCAACAACCGGATAATAATAAATAACTCCGGAATAGATAAAAATTTCATTATTCGAATGAAAACAAAGAGGATAACAAATGTACTGATCACAAGTTATTTATATCTTTGTTCTATTCATATTTTGAAAGATTGACGACACTTTTATTTCCCTATTATCAGTTGCGTACTATTAAAAAACCAAAAATAAACAGTTATGGAACCAAAAACGAACCTTGAATCTGTCTGTTGTCCCGAATTTGACCCGGCTCCCTGGGAAAATAAATTATTTGTATGGGAAAATAAACGTTTTATAAAAGATCATGTTTCCACACTTTTTTATATGCCCTTAAACTTTGGCGGCGCAATGAAACGGCTGGACAAAAAAGTACGGGAAGCAGAAGCTACCATGCCCGACTGGCTCTGTCTTTCAGACCATACTTCGAAATGGAACATGGATATTTACCTTGCTGTTGACAAAGAAATTAAAGGCGCTGAAAACGTAACGTTATCCGGAAAATTTTTCAGTAAAGTGTACGAAGGTCCATTTAAAGATACCGGCAAATGGTGTAAGGATTTTGAGCAGGATGCCAAAACAAAAGGCCTCGTTATTCAGAAATGGTATATGTGGTACACCACCTGTCCGAAATGTGCAAAAAAATACGGCAAAAATTATGTCGTTGTTGTGGGCAAGATGGAATAACAAATATTTTTTAATTCGGAAAATGAGAATTGAAGAATTCCTTATTTCAAATCATTTTAAATTTCGGTTCAAATAGAAAAACCAGACAAAAGCTGTTTCCGAATTCATCCATTTAGTTCATCTTTGCAAAAAATAATCAGCTAACAAAATAAAATGAAGCTAGCAGAGATAGCCGGTATTCTGGAAGCGAAAATTGTTTGTGGTGAACAGTTTGCAAATGATGAAATCAGATACGGGTTCAGCTCCGACCTGATGAGTGATGTTTTAACCCTTGATGCCGAAAATATGTTGCTAATTACCGGTTTGTCGAATGTGCAAGCCGTGCGTACAGCCGAAATGTCCGATATTAAATACATTGCTTTTGTGAGGAATAAAAAGGCATCAGATGAAATTCTGGAACTGGCCATCGAAAACGGAATGGTGATTCTGGAATCGCCGTTTTCATTGTTCAAGGCGAGTGGTTTATTGTACCATGCAGGTCTAAAACCCATTTATTAAGATTGGAATGAGGTTGTCGTTCAAAATAGAAGGCGGTGATTTTACCCAGGCGGGACAAGCTTCAAGCGAAGTGAAGAAGGTGCTGAAGCAATTGGGAATTGATGCGAAAACAATAAAAAATATTGTAATTGCTCTTTACGAGGCCGAAGTAAATATTGTAGCGCATGCCTATCGGGGTACCATTGATGTTGAAATTGACGACAAAAAAATAACAATTCGGCTGACAGATGAGGGACCCGGGATTCCAGATATTGAAATGGCTATGAAAGAAGGCTTCTCGACAGCCAGCAAGAAAGTACGGGAAATGGGTTTTGGCGCCGGAATGGGATTGCCGAATATAAAAAAGAACACCGACCTGATGGATATTAAAAGCACAGTTGGCGTTGGAACAGAATTAATAATGGTGAATTATTTTTAATGTTTAACCGGACTACATATCATGCTTTAAAAGTCGACAGGCAAAAGTGCATTGGTTGTACCCACTGCATGAAGATTTGTCCGACGGAAGCTATCCGTGTGATTAATGGTGTTGCTACAATTGATTACGAACGTTGTGTCGACTGTGGATATTGTTTTCGTTCGTGCCCGGTAAAAGCTATTTATTTGGAGCAGGATGACCTTAATAAAATAAAGGCATTCAAGTACCGGGTGGTACTTTTCCCTTCGGTGATGATCGGCCAGTTTCCTGAAAAAATCAAGGAAAACCGTATTTATTCAGCCTTGTTGAAATTAGGGTTCACACATGTATTTGAGGTGGAACAACCCATTCAGCTTATGATCGATTCAGTAAAAGAATATTGTCGTTCGGAAAAAGACAACAAACCCAATATTTCCGGCTACTGCCCGGCAATTGTAAAACTGATCCAACTGCGTTACCCTTCCCTGATTGATAACCTGATCCTCCGGAAAGCCCCGCATGATATGGGCGCCCATTTTGCTATTCAGGAGTTGATAAAGCAAGGGGCGAAAAAAGAAGAAATAGGCTTGTTTTATGTAACGCCCTGTTGCGCCAAAATAGCAGCGGTAAAAAGTCCGGTAGTTGAACGTGAATCAATTGTTGACGGGACCATCAATATGAATGAGTTGTACAACCGGGTGATGAAGGTGATTGATGAAGTGGAGGTTGAAGATACCAGCGATCAGCGCAGGCACATTACCAAAGATGGCATTTTGTGGAGCCTCACACGGGGCGAATCCATTCATTTTGGCGATCGGAGCATGGCTATCGATGGTATCCACAATGTAATTAAATTTCTGGAAAGACTGGAAAACGAAGAAGTTCCCGGTCTCGATTTTCTGGAACTTCGGGCTTGCGATCAAAGTTGTGCCGGGGGCATCATGATGACCGGTAACCGTTTCCTGACAGTGGAGCGACTTGAACACCGGGCGAAAAGGTATCCCGAAGCAAAAGATATTGATTTGGCATCTCTTCAAGTAGATACAGAAAAGATTAAGCAAAAAATGGTATCCGATAAAATGAGTCCGAACCCTGTGTTTCGTTTCGACAGCGACCGCATGAAAGCCATCGAGAAGATGAACAAAGCGCAACGTATTTTGTGTTTTCTGCCGGGTATCGATTGCGGGGCCTGCGGGGCGCCCAACTGTCATGCGCTGGCCGAAGACATGGTAACGGGTCAGGCAAAAATGTCGGATTGCATTTTTATCCAGCAACGCTGGCAAAATGAAAGAAAAATTGAACCGGGCAAAGCGTACCGGAACCTTGAAAAGAAATGGGGAACCGACCGCTTTGAAGCCGATTGCAATAAAAAAGGAAAAAGAAATGAAGGTTTCTGAATTGGTAAATGAATTAGGGTTGAAAGTCTTTTCCGGGGAGAAGGGGCTTGACAACGAAATAACAGGCGGATACGTGTCCGACTTGTTGAGCGATGTAATGGGAAACGCACGGGACGGACAGGTATGGATCACCTTGCAGGTTCATCAGAATGTGATGGCCATTGCTTCGCTGAAAGATATGGCTGCAATTATTTTGGTGAAAGGGCTCGAACCCAATGAAAACACCTTGCAGCACAGCAATAATGAGAATATCCCGATCCTCGGAACCGGGTTAAGTACGTTCGAAATTTCAGGAAAACTGTACGAATTGCTAAACCGCTAAGCCATGCGACAATTCAGGGCCGATCTGCATATCCACACGGTTTTGTCGCCATGTGCCGATTTGGACATGAGCCCTGAAAATATTGTTGCCCGGGCAAAAAAGCAAAAACTCGATATTATCGGTATTACCGATCACAACAGTACCCGCAATGTTGAAGCGGTTTCGAAAGTAGCTGCCCGTGAGGACATCTTTGTATTACCGGGCTGCGAAATAAACACCTCCGAAGAAATTCATGTACTTGTTTTTTTCCCCGACACAAAAGCAATGAACGATTTTCAACAATATATCGACCGGCATTTGCCACCCATTGCCAACCATCCCGGCTTATTTGGCTACCAGGTATTTGTTGATGAACATTCCAATATTATCGGGTATGAGGAAAAATACCTGGGCTCGGCGCTGGAAGTTGGCATCGATGAAGTGGAGATAAAAGTTCATGAAATAGGAGGTATTTTCATCCCGGCGCATGTAGACCGGTATGTAACCAGCATTTACAGTCAGTTGGGATTTATTCCTGAAAGCCTTCAATTCGAAGCGCTTCAAATATCAAAGAGGGTGAATGAAACGGATATCCGTTCAAAATATTCAATACCGGATGAGATCAGCATCGTGAAATTTTCCGATGCGCATTATCCTGAAAACGTAGGCGAAGTTTGTACCATTTTAGAGATGCAGGAAATTTCGTTTTCAGAAATTAAAAAGGCGCTTTTAAAAATCGGGAACCGAGGTACCAAAATTCCATGATCTGACAGTTGAAAAAACGGAACAGACAAACGAATTCGAATAACGCAGCACATACAAAATAGTAACCCCGAAAAATGAAAGACCTTTCGATGCACATATTGGACATTGCCCAGAATTCCATCCGGGCAAAGGCATCGCAAATTTGTATTGAAATTGAAGAAAAACCTGATGCCGACCAGTTTATCATCCGAATTGACGATGACGGTTGTGGTATGGACGCGGAAGAACTTGCCAAAGCGATCGATCCGTTTTATACTTCGCGCACCACACGTAAAGTAGGTCTGGGCCTGTCGCTTTTAAAGCAGAATGCCGAAAATGCGGGCGGTAGTTTTTCCATTCATTCTGAAAAAAATAAAGGAACACAGCTCACTGCTGCTTTTAGTTTTAGCCACATTGACCGCCCGGTGCTGGGCGACATCGTCGGAACACTGATGATCTTGTTTTCTTCGTCCGGCGAAATAAATTTTGAATACAGGCACAAAACGCCATCCGGTGAGTTTTCGGTAAATACTTCGGAAATCAACGAAATGCTCGACGGGATACCAATTCGCACGCCTGAAGTACGGAAGTTTTTAACCGATTATTTATCAGCGAATTTAGAACAAGTCCAAATAAGCGAATGATGATAAAAATTAGACTTTTTTCCTCTGAAAGATTGGACATTTGACACAGAAAACCATATCTTGATTACATAAAAAACTATCTATCACAAGCAATCTATCTCTATCATGACAAAGATCAAAACATTGGCTGACCTGAAAAGAATACGCGATGAAGTTCAGTCGAAAATTAAACTACGTGAACAGGGCGATAAGCCCGACAAACTTGTTCAAATCAAAGTTTCGATGGCCACCTGCGGAATTGCTTCCGGGGCAAAGGAAACCATGACGTATCTGATTGATGAACTGGAGCATCAGGGTATTGATGCCGTTGTGACCCAAACCGGGTGTATGGGCTATTGTTTTGCCGAACCTACCATTGAACTGACTATTCCCGGCAAGGAGCCGGTGGTATACGGTCATGTGGGTAAAGAAAAAGCATTGGAAATCATCGAAAAACACATCAAACTTGGAGAAATGGTTGATGGCATTATTCCGGTGAGTTATAAAACAATAGACGAGTAAAACCTAAAAACGGAACAATTATGGCCGATTATAACATGCATGTGCTTGTTTGCGGGGGCACCGGGTGTAAAGCCTCTGAAAGCGAGCAGATCAAAAATAATTTCAAAAAATATTTATCTGAACTGGGACTGGCTGACGAGGTTCAGGTGATTACCACAGGCTGCTTCGGCTTCTGCGAAAAGGGGCCGATCGTAAAAATTCTTCCTGATAATACATTTTATACACAGGTTACTCCGAAAGATGTTTGGGAAATCGTTGAAGAACATATTGTTAAAGGCAGAAAAGTAAAACATCTGCTTTATAAAGATCCAAAAAACGATCACCTGATACCGGATGCCACAGGGATGGATTTTTATAAAAAACAAATCCGTATAGCTCTTCGCAACTGTGGTTTTATCAATCCTGAAAATGTTGAAGAATACATCGCCCGCGATGGTTATGCCGCTTTGGGAACCTGTCTGTCGGAAAAAACGCCGGAAGAAGTAATCCAGGTTGTGAAAGACTCGGGACTGCGCGGTCGTGGCGGCGGCGGTTTCCCAACCGGTTTGAAGTGGGAACTTACCCGCAAGGCGGCTGGCGATCAGAAATACGTAGTTTGCAATGCCGATGAAGGCGACCCCGGTGCATTTATGGACCGTTCAATTCTGGAAGGCGACCCGCATTCGGTTATCGAAGCAATGGCGATTTGCGGCTATTGTGTTGGCGCCGACAAAGGTTTGGTATATATTCGTGCCGAATATCCGCTGGCCATCCAACGTTTGAAAGTGGCTATTAATCAAGCAAAGGAATACGGGCTGTTGGGAACTGATATTCTGGGAACCGGTTTTCATTTCGATATTGAACTGAAGTACGGGGCGGGCGCTTTTGTTTGCGGCGAGGAAACAGCGCTGATCCATTCAATGGAAGGACTTCGTGGCGAACCTACCGTGAAACCTCCGTTCCCGGCAGAGTCGGGCTACCTGGGAAAACCAACCAATGTGAACAATGTGGAAACATTTGCAAATATCCCGGTTATTATAAACAAAGGTGCGGCTTGGTTTTCTGCAATTGGCACCGAAAAATCGAAAGGGACCAAAGTATTTGCACTGGCCGGAAATATTAATAATGTGGGACTGATTGAAGTACCCATGGGAACGACCCTGCGCGAAGTAATTTACGACATCGGTGGCGGTATAAAAGACGGCAAGGAATTTAAATCGGTACAAACCGGAGGCCCTTCGGGTGGCTGCCTTACCAAAGATTTTCTCGATGTGCCGATTGATTACGACAACCTTCTGAAAGCCGGTTCAATGATGGGATCGGGAGGGATGATCGTGATGGATGAGGGCGACTGCATGGTGTCGATTGCCAAATTCTACCTCGAATTCACGTTGGAAGAATCGTGCGGAAAATGTACGCCCTGCCGGATCGGGAACAAGCGTTTGCATGAGATACTCGATAAAATCACTTCAGGAAAAGGTACCCGTGAAGATTTAGACCGCCTGCGTATTCTGGGAAATGTTATCAAAGATACGTCGCTCTGCGGCTTGGGACAAACATCACCCAACCCGGTGCTGTCGACGCTCGATAATTTTATGGATGAATACCTGGCCCATGTTGACGAGCACAAATGCCCGGCTGGTCAGTGTAAAAAATTGCTCCACTATTCCATCGACGATGAAAAATGTACCGGTTGCACCTTGTGTTTCCGTAACTGTCCGGTTGGCGCCATTTCCGGTGAAAAACGCAGTCCGCACTACATCGATCAGTCGCTGTGTATCAAATGCGGCGTTTGTTTGGAAAAATGCAAATTCGGAGCTGTTTTAATTAGGTAATTTTAAATCGAACTGAAGATGATCAATTTAATAGTAGATAATAAACCGGTAGTCGTAAAGAAAGGGACTACCGTTCTGCAGGCGGCTTCAAGCATCGGTATTGAAATTCCGACGCTGTGCCACATGAAGCTGGAAGATATGGATATTGAAAATAAGCCCGGAGGCTGCCGCGTTTGTGTGGTTGAAGTGATGGGACGAAAAAACCTGGCTCCGGCTTGCGTAACGCTGGCGACCGAGGGAATGGAAGTGAAAACACACTCCATCCGCGTGGTGAATGCCCGTCGTACAGTTGTCGAACTAATCCTTTCCGACCATCCGGCCGACTGTTTGATCTGTGCCAAATCGGGTAATTGCGAATTGCAGGATATGGCTCATCATCTGGGAATCCGTGAGATTCATTACAAAGGAGAACAATCGACTTACCGTGAAGATACTTCACCAGCCATCATCCGCGAAATAAATAAATGCATCATGTGCCGTCGTTGCGAAATGATGTGTAACGAGGTGCAAACAGTAGGTGTTCTTTCGGCAGTGAACCGTGGCTTCAATGCAGTAGTGGCACCGGCTTTCGAAATGAACCTCGACCATTCGGTATGTACTTATTGCGGCCAGTGTGTCGCCGTTTGTCCTACCGGAGCATTAACTGAAGTTGATCAAACCGGGGCCGTGATCCGTGCATTGTCCGATCCGTCGAAAACCGTGATCGTACAAACAGCGCCTGCCGTGCGTGCTGCACTGGGCGAAGAATTTCACATGGAAGCCGGGACTTTGGTAACCGGTAAAATGGCTGCTGCCCTGCGTCGTTTGGGCTTTAATTATGTGTTCGATACCGATTTTGCTGCCGACCTTACCATCATGGAAGAAGGCACTGAGTTGCTCGGGCGTTTGTCGGCCTACATGAAAGGCGATAAAAATGTGAAATTGCCGATCCTGACTTCGTGTTGCCCGGCTTGGGTGAAATTTTTCGAACACCAGTTTCCCGAGCTGAAAGATATTCCGTCGACAGCCCGTTCGCCGCAACAAATGTTTGGGGCAATTGCGAAAACTTATTTTGCTGAAAAACTAAAACTGAAACGCGAGGAATTGGTGGTTGTTTCCATCATGCCTTGCGTGGCTAAAAAATACGAAAGCAGTCGCGAAGAATTTTCAATGAATGGCAACCCTGATGTTGACTACGCTTTAACGACCCGCGAGTTGGCCCGGTTGATCAACCTTGCCAATATTGATTTCAGGACGCTGCCCGATGAGAATTTTGACCAGCCGTTGGGTGAATCAAGCGGGGCAGGTGTGATTTTTGGAACTACCGGCGGTGTGATTGAAGCGGCTGTCCGTACAGCTTACGAAGTGTTTACCGGGAAACCGCTTCCGCGTCTCGATTTTGAAGAGCTTCGCGGAATGGATGGCTTGCGCAAGGCTACCATCGATTTCAACGGAACGCCCATCAATATTGGTATTGCACACGGATTGGGAAATGCCCGCAAATTGCTTGAAGAAATAAAAGCCGGTACCAGTGAGTTTCATGCTATTGAAATTATGTCGTGCCCGGGCGGATGTATCGGCGGCGGCGGTCAACCGTATCACCACGGCGATGTAGAAATCCTGAAAAAGCGGCAGCGTGCAATTTATTCAGAAGATAAAAACAAAAAAATACGGAAATCACACGAAAACCCGTACATCAAGAAATTGTACGAAGAATTTTTAGGCGAACCCATGAGCGAAAAAGCGCATCATCTGTTGCATACGAAATATTTTGATAGAAGCTGAACCCGATATAGGGCGAGTGTTTCAGCATCTTTTCATAAATGAGGCCCTGAAACAACCCCGAAGTTTCGGGGCCGGGTGACTTTAAAGTCTGGTAAATCTAAAAAATCAACATTATGCCAAAAATAAAATTAGCAGAGAAAACGATCGAACTGATAAAGGAAATCTGTGCTTCATTCGATAATAAAGAGGGAGAGCTGATCAATGTACTCCATCAGGTGCAAAGCAAATTGGGTTATCTTCCTGCCGAAGTTCAGGAAGTAATTGCCCGGGAATTAAACATGTCGGTGGCAAAAGTTTACGGAGTAGTAACGTTTTATTCATTTTTTACCATGAAACCGCAAGGCGAATTCCCGATTTCCATTTGCATGGGAACGGCTTGTTATGTGCGTGGTGCCGAGCAGGTTTTGAGCGAATTTAAACGCCAGTTGAAAATTGAAGTCGGGCAAACTACCGCAGACGGGAAATTTTCATTGAGCAGCCTGCGTTGCGTTGGCGCCTGCGGCCTTGCCCCTGTGGTGATGGTGGGCGAAAAAGTGTTTGGACGGGTCACGTCGCCCCAGGTTTTAAAAATTATTGAAGAGTACAAAGAAGTTAACGTGGAAGAATAAAAAGTTTTCTTTCCGTTTTTTTAAGAAAGGAAAGTTTTGATATTGCGTTTCAATGAATTGAAACGATTTTTATATGAGGCTGCCTAAAGAACAGGCAGCTTCTTTCATTTCAGCGCGGGGACAGAGGAACAGAACGCAAATAAGATTTTCACTTTTGAAGATATTTTTCTACTTTTCGGCGTTGATCGGTAATTTGATCACATTTTTTACATCTGGAATCTTTGGAGATATGTTAAAATCAAGAACTGTATACACCACCGTTATTCTTTCAGTTGCATTGCTTTATTTGTTCTTTGCCCCAATCCTGCGTAACCCGAACCAAATTTATTTTGCCCCGGGCGGAGATGGGCTAAAAGCCTATTACGGAGCGTTGTATCACTTGAAATACGACTCGGATGCGTTTCGTATGAACGGTATGAATTATCCTTACGGCGAAAATATTTTTTTCACCGACAACCAGCCGATGGTGGTGAATACCATCAAATTTATCAGCAATCATTTTTTCGATATCAGCGGTTATACGGTTGCTATTATCAACCTCCTCATGCTGTTTTCGTTTTTACTGGCGGCTGTATTCCTGTGCCTTATTTTTACTGAACTTGGAACCAGTTGGTGGTTTGCAACTCTGGCTGCTGTGGGCATCACGTTTCTTTCGCCGCAAATTGGCCGATTGGGGGGGCATCTTGCGCTCAGCTATGCAGTCTGGCTTCCGCTGATGATTTGGCTGCTCATCCGGTTCGACCGGAACAAATCATTTCTTTTTTCAGCATTGATCGGCTTTGTTACTTTTCTGGCAGCGGGAATGCACATGTACTTTTTTGCCCTGTTCGGCTTTCTCTTTCTGTTTTATTGGGGCCGTGTTTTGTTTACCAGGCAAATACCGGTGAAAGATTACCGATGGATTTTGCATGTTTTTATCCAGATGATTTTGCCGTTCCTGGTTATTCAACTGCTGGTCAATCTGACCGATCCGGTGACCGACCGGACAACTCATCCATGGGGATTTTTTACCTATCGGGCCAATCCGGCAACGGTTCTTTTGCCGTTGCATAAACCATACGCAAACTTTTTATCATCAGTAAAAGCATTTCAGAATTTCGACTGGGAAGCGTACGCTTTTATTGGCATGGTAGCCCTGATCGGCATGATATGGGGGCTTTTTAGAATGTACAAACGAATTCGTAACAAGCAAAAATGGTACATGATAACCGATCGTCCATTGATAAATGCTCTGTTCTGGGCTTCTGTGGCTTCCTTGCTTGTGTCATTCAGTTTTCCTTTCAACCTTGGACTGAAATTTTTGCTCGACTATATGGGGCCCATTCAGCAATTGCGGGTTTTGTCGCGTTTTGCATGGCTCTTTTATTACATGCTGAATATTGTGGTTTTTTATGGCCTTTTTCTGATTTTCAGCAAAAGCAAATGGATGAAAATACTGACGGCGTCGGCATTCGTATTCTTGTTTTTTGATGCCTGGCTGAATGTTAAATTGTATAACGACCGGATGGTTAACCGGATTCCTGAATTGGAAGACCGCCAAAACCTTTCGCCGGAAAATGAATGGATAAAGAAGATTGATGTTTCCGATTTTCAGGCGATACTACCCCTGCCTTATTTTCATATCGGTTCCGAAAATGTGTGGCTCGATCCGAAATGCGATGTTGCCAAACAATCGTATATTGTTTCGCTGAAAACAGGATTGCCATCGATGGCGGTGATGCTGAGCCGCACGTCTATCTCACAAACGTACAAAAGTCTCGAATTGGTCAGCAATCCGGTTGCCCCATACAGAATTTTGGAAGAATTTCCAAGCCAAAAGCCACTGCTTCTGCTGGTTGATAATTGTTCCGAATTGAGCGATAATGAAAAAAGACTGATCAGTCTTTCAGAAAAAATATGGGAAGGTCCGAAATTCAACCTGCACAGGCTTCCGCTGAAACCATTGCGAAACCTGGCTTTGGAAGGGCAAAAACAGTTTGAGCAGGAAATGGAATTTATTCACGCAGGACAACTGGATTCTGTGGGTTGCATTGTGTATGAGAGTTTTGATAAGATTATTTATAAGGAACCGCTTTACGGAAAAGGGGCTGTGTGGAGTGCAGCACGTTTCTGGCGTAGTTTGTTCGATAATAACCTGACCGGTGTAAAAGCAGGCGATAAATGTGAACTCTTGTTCTGGGTACACAATTTTGAGAAAGACCTGATGGGACGCACGGTTTTCGAGTTTACCCAGAAAAACGGTGATCAGGTGGTGAACTACCAGCTCGGCCAGTTTCAGCATTTTTTCTGTTCGTTCAGTGGCGACTGGATGCGCATTCGCATACCGTTTGAAGTTCGTTCAGAAAATGAAAAGATCAGCTTGTCGATCCGAAACAAGGAATTGAAAAGATATCCAGTGGTGGTGGATGAACTGATTGTCAGGAGAAAGAGCGGTTTTTAGTCGGTTCAGCATGATGTTGTGCTTCTCCTGAAGCCTGTTACTTCTGAAATTTCCCGCAGTAGTTTATCCTACCGTTTTCAAGGTGCAGTAAATTAGTCACGCAGGAAGGGATTTCTTCTTGTATGTGGGTCACATAAATCATAGTCGTATTCAGATTCATGCAAACGATATCCAGCAAATGGATAAAATGCCTCGTTTGTTCCGGGTCGAGCCCCTGACAGGGTTCGTCGAGAATGAGTAGTGAAGGTGATTTTACAAGAGTCCGGGCCAGCAGGAGCAACCGTTGTTCGCCCAGCGAAGCCTGGTAAAACTTCCGGTCGTGCAGGTGTTCCAGTTTCAGAATAGAGAGCCACGTGTTGGCAATCTTCCGCTGCAATCCGGTTGGAGATGCAGTAAACCCAATTTCGTCGCGAAAGCCGGAAACAATAACGTCGGTACACGACAGGGCATCGTAGGAAGTATGCGGTTTCTCACCCAGGCCGGGTACCGAATTATAGATTCCTCCTCCGCGCAAAAAATAAAGATGAAGTTCGGGGGAAACAAAGCCGATTCGTTTTTTTATGTCCCAGATGCTTTCACCGCTCCCGCGTTTTCGGTCGAACAAAACCAGATCGTTGGAATAACCTTGCGGATTATCGGCAGTAATCAGGCTCAGCAGCGTTGTTTTGCCCGCACCGTTTGGCCCCAGTAAAGCCCACTGATCGCTATTTTTTACCTGCCAGTTAATATCCTTCAGTATCTCCTTTTCTCCAAATCGTACTTTTACATTTTTCATGCAGATAACATCCGAATAGATTTCCTTTGGGGCAGGCAAGAGGTCGAAAAGGCTGGCATTTTCTTCCTTTTTTGAACCATCAGAAACAGTTTCCGGAATGTATTCTGCACGGTCGGCAAAGCGGGTGATTTTTCCTTTGTGCAGTTCAAGTACTTTGTGAACGCCTGACGGGATGTGTTCCTGATCGCAGATAATAACCAGTGATACCCCGGATTTCATTTGTTGTTCGAGGAGTTTGTTCAGATTTGCCCGGGCGTCGGCATCGATCCCCACAAATGGCTGATCGAGTACGAGCAAGTCGGGTTTTTGCAGCAGAGCAGCAGCCAGTTGGGTACGTTTTCGTTCTCCGTTGCTAAGCTGTAATAATTTGCGTTCCGATATATAATTAATCCCCATTTGTTCCATCACTTCCGAAAGCTGCTTTTCATCAGCGGGGCATCCGGCTTTTTCCTGAATTTTCTGTAAATAGGTGCGGACATCGGGAGTCGTATCTTCTTCCAGACTTTCATATCGCTGCGAATAATAGGCGCTTTTTCTTCCCGACTGTGAAATAAAATGGTCCTGCTGATCGACCATCAAGCGTTTTATGTCCGGAGAAACATTTAACTCTCCTTGAAAGGGGGAACTGATTCCGGCTATAATTTTACCTAAACTGGTTTTTCCACTTCCTGAGTTTCCGGTCAGCGCAAGCGATTCCCCTTTTTTCAGTCCGAAGTTGATGTTTTCCAGAATATAAAACATGCCCGACTGAAGATACAGTCCTTTTGCCTGTACTATAATTGTATTTCTTTCAGTTGACATCTGAGAAGTTGAAATAAAAAAGCCGGACTATTTCCGCCCGGCTGTGTATATGAATTATCAATTTTACTTAATCGGTACCTGTCGTTTAAACATCATTTCCAGGGAAATAAACGTTTCCGTGCTGGCAATTCCATCAATTTCCTGAAGTTGTTCATCAATGATCTTTTTCAGGTGTTTGTTCGTTTTAGTCTGGATTTTTATGAAAATGGCAAACGACCCGGTGGCGTAATGGCATTCAACAATTTCAGGGATGGTTTCCAGCGCTTTTACCACCTGCTGGTGATATTTTGCTTTCTCAAGATGGATGCCCATGTAAGCACAGGTGTTGTATCCTAATTTTTGAGTATTCACAATAAATTCACTTCCCGAAACAACTCCCAGATTCAATAACCGTTGTACCCGCTGATGAATGGCAGCGCCTGAAACACCACACTCTCTGGCAACTTCCAAAAATGGTATTCTTGCATTTTTTGTAATCAGCTTCAGGATTTTCTCATCCAGCTCATCAATCTGTGGAACAGGTTCAATAAACTCTTCGTTCATGTTGTTTTAAATTTCAATAAGGTTAAAAATTGAAACGTAAATGTATGAAAAAATAACAAATCTTAAATATCCATGCTTCAAAACATGTTATTTATAACAATCTGGTAATCGGAAGCAAAACTTGTATTTTTCCATTCCATTTTCGCTAATGTAATTTATTTTTCCATCAGGCAGTATGATATTCATAAGGAAAAATGTGCATAATGATCAGTGGTTTTTGATGAATTCCAGGATATCGCTACCTGTCGGATTTTGGAAAATGTTGAGTTCAAATTCAGGAATTACGGCAAGAATATGATCGAAAATATCGGCTTGTATCGATTCGTAATCGTTTAGGCGTTGTTCTTTGCTGAATACATATATTTCAAGGGGAATACCTTTTTCGGTAGGCTGAAGGTACCGAACCACGAAGGTCATTTCTTTGCTGATCATCGGGTTGTTTGCCAAATAGGCTTCCATGTATTTTCTGAAAATTCCCAGGTTGGTTTGCCTGCGGCTGTTTAATGTGTCATTCTCGTCAATGTTCAGGCTTTTGTTCGACTCGGTAATTTCTTTTTGCTTATTTTCTACATAATCGCTTATCAACCTGAATTTTTTTAATTTTTCGAGCAATGCCGGGTCGCAAAATTTCACGCTTTTCATGTCGATATTGATCGAACGTTTAATCCGGCGGCCTCCCGATTCTTCCATACCTTTCCAGTTATTAAACGACTCGGAAACGAGCGCGTAGGTAGGGATCATGGTGATTGTTTTGTCCCCGTTTTGTACCTTCACGGTGTTCAGGCTGATGTCAATCACTGTGCCGTCGGCGTTGTGATTGGGCATTTCAATCCAGTCTCCAGGTTTTACCATGTTGTTGGCCGACAACTGAATACTGGCGACAAGACCCAGAATGGTATCTTTGAATACCAACAACAGAACCGCTGCAATTGCTCCTAACCCGGTAAGCAAATAAATAGGCGATTTACCGGCAATAAACGAAATGATAAAAATACCGGCAACAAAATAAATCAGAATGTGGAGCAACTGCGCATATCCTTTTATTGACCGGGTTTGTGCATAAAGAGTTGTGTTGTAGATATCAAGTCCGGCTCGTACTAAACGGTTTAAAACCATGCTGGCGATCACAACAAAATAAATAAGGCTTCCCCGGAGAAGGATTTCGTCAACAACCTTTATTTCAGAAAAATTGTAAGTGAAATAAAAAATAAAAGCAGATGGCAGATGAGAAAGGGCTGTGAAAACTTTTCTGTGAAGAAGAAAATCATCCCAGTCGGATGTTGTTTTAAGCACCATCCGGTGAATAAAACTGACCGAAATCTTACGGGTAATAAAAAAGACGATGAAAGCCAGTAGCCATATCGCTGTTATACATATAATTACGGAAGAGGCAGAGGCCAGAAAATCAGTAAATGCCAGTTCCTGAAAAAAATCATTTAAAAAGAAATATAAATGCTTCATATTTTCAAATTATTATGAATTTTGTTTATTGTATTAAAGTTAAAAGAGATGGTCAAAACTATCAAATATTTTTTTCTGCTGGTGGCATTTGCTGCAATTTCAGCAAAAGCAGATGTATGTTTTCACGATTTCTTTAAAGAGCAAACTCTCCGGTACGATTTTTTATTGGGAGGCGACCACAAAACAACGGAAGTTTTTCCTCAGCAAATAAAGATGGAACCTCACTGGGCCGGTTCAAAGAACAACCTTATCGACCCGTTTGATTTCGGTAATTACCGTATCCGCGTTTTCGATGAAGCCTCCGGACAGTTGATTTTTTCCAAAGGGATTTCTCCCTTGTTCATGGAATGGCAAACAACCGAAGAGGCAAAACGCATGAAGCGTACATTTTACCAATCGGCTTTCGTTCCTTTTCCGAAGAAAAAAATAAAGCTGGAAATAGAACAACGGCAATGGGAAGGTGATTTTATGGTCATCCATTCAGCGATTATTGTTCCGGAAGACTATTTTATTCTTCAGGAAATTCCGAACGAGTATGAAACAAAAGAAATACGGTTATCCGGAAAACCTGAAAAATGTGTCGATCTGGTATTTTTGGCCGAAGGATATACGGCAAACGAGATGGACAAATTTTTGTCGGATGCAAACCGGATGTCCGACTATTTATTCAGTAGTCCGCCATTCGACAAGCACAAGAATGAATTCAACGTTTATGCAGTGTTGTGTCCTTCCGAAGAATCGGGAACCGATGTGCCGGGAGAATCAATCTACAAAAACACCATTTTTAATTCTACTTTTTACACTTTCGATACGCCACGTTACCTGACCACCAGCGATATGAAGACTATTTACGATGTGGCAGCGCTGGTTCCGTGGGACCATATTTTTGTGCTGGTAAATACAGAGCGGTATGGCGGCGGCGGTTTTTATAATTTTTTAAGTGTTGGATCGGCAGATAATGAGCTTTCTGAAAAAGTATTTGTACACGAATTCGGACACGCTTTTGCCGGTTTGGGCGATGAATATTATACCAGTAGCGTAGCGTTCGAAAATTTTTACAACCTGAAAGTTGAACCTTGGGAGCCCAACCTTACCACGCTGGTTAATTTTGAAAGCAAATGGAAAAAAATGCTGGATAAAAATACTCCGGTGCCAACGCCAAGAACTGGGAAATACGAAAAAGCAGTTGGCGTTTTCGAGGGAGGTGGTTACACAGCAACCGGCGTATACAGTCCTATGATGAATTGCCGGATGAAATCGAATGATGTGCCGTATTTTTGCCCGGCTTGCAGCGAAGCGATTGCCCGGGTGATTGAGGTGCACACAAAGTAGAGTTCCAAATCTCAAATTCCAGATTCCAAATTCCAAAGAAACAGCCAGTAATTAGCTTTCAGTCACGGTGATTTCAGGAAGGGAAATTTTTCACAATTCCACGACTTCATTAGTAGGCAGAATGTCCTTAATTGTGAGGCTCCAAGGATAGGTTTAGAAAACTATGCCTGAGATATAACAGACCCCTCAGCGAACCAGCTTTTGGTAAGCTTCCATCAATATTTTGCTTACCGTCCCCACCTTACCGTTCCCGATTATTTTGCCGTCAATTTTCACGATGGGTGCAACCTCTTTGGTCGTGCTGGTAATAAACACCTCATCGGCGGCAAACAGTTCGTCGGTCAATACATCTTTTTCTGAAAATTGAATTTGTTTTTCGTGCAGAATATCGATCACAATACTGCGGGTAATTCCTTTTAAAACATTGATTCCCGGGGTAAATGCCTGATTGTTGCGAACAATGAAAATATTGCTTTTTGATGTTTCCAGTACATGATTATTAAAGTAATACAGGACATCAATCGCCCCGTGTTTCTTCACTTCATTTTCCCAGAAAACAATCGGCAGGTAGTTGGTCGATTTGGCTTCGGGCAAAAAGCGCGCGTATTCTTTGGTTATCAAAGCTGAACCTTTTTCAGCCATTTCGGGCGAATAAACCGGCAGGTCAACCGGAGTAATATAAAGATCCGATTGGTATATATCCGGATCAGCAGAGTCAATAGGGACCGCGAAAAATTTTAGTCCGTAATTACCTGCTGTATTTTTTTCGGCAAGCGTTTCAATAATTGCGCGGATTTCGCTCCTCGAATACGGAATCCCGATGCGTAAAATCGACATAGTTCGAAAAAAACGGTCGAGGTGACGTTCTGTATAAAAAGGTTTCCGGTTGACCACTTTCATAAAGTCGAAAGCAGCATAGCCACGGTTCATTCCAATGCTGTCGGCAAGTACTTTGATTTGCGACGCATCGCAAAAATCACCTTTACTGAAGCCGGTTTTCATTCCTGTAATATTCATCGCATCTCCTGCTTATTTCATTTTATAGATTCCGTCAACAATACCGTAGGCAACCGATTCCTTTGCGTCCATCCAGTAATCACGTTCAAAATCGGATAATATTTGTTTCAACGGCTGGTTGCAGTTTTTTGCCAGAATTTCTGCCGCCTGTTGCTTGGTTTTCATGATTTGTTTGGCATGGATTTCCAGATCGCTTGCGCTGCCTTGCAGGTATCCGATACTTGGCTGGTGGATCATCACTTCTCCCCGAGGGTAGATAAACCGTTCGCCTTTTTTTCCGGCCGACAAAAGGATGGAGCCCATTGAGGCCGCCAGTCCCATGCACACGGTTGATACCGGCGACGAAATCAGGTTCATGGTGTCCATAATAGAATATCCTGATGTAACGACACCTCCGGGACTATTGATGAAAAATGTGATTTTTTCGCCCGGGGCAACCGATTCGAGATAAAGCAGTTTGCTCACAATATTTTCAGCCGATTCGTCATCAACCTGTCCCCAGAGAAAGATTTTCCGTTGTTCAAGAAATTTCAGATCGATCAGTTTTTGAATCGATTCTTTTTTTCCGTTTGCTTCTGTTTCTTCGCAATTTCCCATTCCTGATGTTTTCATATTCTTTTGTTTTTACTAATATCAAAGTACAATTGTAACAAAAACCGGTAAATGATCGGACGGATAATGCAGATTTTTTGAGTCGGAAAGCACCGCATATTTTTTCACTTTTACCTTTTTATTGACAAAAATATAGTCAATTCGCTTATCCAGAGGATAGTTGAAGTTGAACGAATTAAATGTTCCTTCCGGTCCGTATGGCGCTTGTTCCGAAATTTCTTTCGAATCGGATAATTTTGTTTTAAAAATCTCAATTGGTTTGGTATCTGGAAAAGTATTGAAATCGCCTGTCAATATTACCGGTAATTCTTCCGTGTTAATTTCTTCTATTTTTCGAAGTGTTAATTCGGCTGATTTCTCCCGGGCAATTTTGCCAACATGGTCAAGATGGGTATTCAATACCAATATTTTTTTTCCTGATTGTTTTTCTTCCAGGATTGCCCATGAGCAAACCCTTTCACATGCTGCATCCCATGCAAGCGCCGGTTTGGTGCAATCTTCGGCAAGCCAGAAATTGCCATTGTCAAGCAAATTAAATTTTTTGGAGTTGTAAAAAACAGGCGAAAATTCTCCGGCTTGTTTCCCGTCGATACGTCCAACTCCCACCCATTTGAATTCAGGCAAGGCTTTGCATAAATCTTCTATTTGTCCGATCATGGCTTCCTGTAAACCAAAAATATCGGCTTCATGGAAGCGCAGTAACTGACCAACCAAATCTTTTCTCATGGGCCAGGCATTCTCGCCGTCGCCCGGATTATTATACCGAATATTGTACGTAATTACATTCATCTCCTGGGCAAAGGTATGAAAACCAATGATTAACAGGATGAGTAAAATAAATTGTTTCACGGGTTGCAGAAGTTAAATGTTTGATAATTGCATTTGGTTTGATCGCCGGGTACAATCGTATGAATTTGCTGTTTTTTCCCCTGAAAGACAAACTCATAACAAAACCGTGCTATTTCATCAAAATAAACTGAGATTGGTTTACCTGCCCATTCGTGAGCTCCCCCGCATACGGAAACCAGCCAATACGGTTTTCCCAGTTCGCGGAGTTTTTCAGAAATGGAATACCCCCCGTGAAGCATGATGTAGCCGGGTTCGTTTTCCTTACAGTAATGGTGCGGGGCAGAAGCGTAGGGTACAAGATTGTCGCAGGTGCCGTGGAAAAACATGGAAGGGACGGCCGATTCATCGTACACCTTGCTCAGGTCGGGGATTGCCCCGGCCATGCTCACCACTCCTGCATACGAAACCGGGCCGGAATCAAGTCCGTAGCAAAACGGAGGTTGATAGGCGGCATTCAATACAGCTTCCGCACCGGCGCTGCTTCCTCCCAAAATTATCTTTTGCGGATTGATGCCAAACGATTCGCGGTTCTGTATCAAATAGGAGGTAGCATCCTGAATGTCTTCAACCGAAGCCTGAAAAGTTGCCAATTTTTCATTGGCCGGACAGTTGCAGCCAAAACCTGTTTCTGTACCCTTTCTGGTGAGCCGGTAACCAAGCGAAATAGCGGCGTACCCCATTTTTGCAAGCCGGGTGCAGAATGTTTTTCCGGCTGAACGGTCACCTCCTGAAAAACCTCCGCCATGAACATACAGGAAAACAAGTTTATTTTTCTCAAATTCCAAAGCAGGAAGATAAAGGTCCAGCTTTAATTCTTCACCATCTTTAGTCGCATAGGTGTATGAGTTCACCAACACCGAATCGGTAATTTCAGTTTGATATCGCTGGGCGTATGATCCGCCAAAACTGAAAAGAATGACGAAGCAGATGATTATTGGTTTTATAAAATTCATTCTGGTTGAATATGTATTGTTCTGAATCCCGCAAAAAGAGATTCGATGTATTTAATTTTCGAAATGGTAAAGGAATGTAAGTAATCCGGTCATAACCGGTTTCGGGCTGTCTTTCATTTCCATCCGGATGTCGAGTTGTACCTTGGCAATTCCCCGCAAATCGGAAATAGAATGCAGTTTCACCCGTACCCTGATTTCGCTGTCAACAACAACAGGCTGGCCAAAGCGGACATTCTCAATTCCGTAATTGATCATCATTTTTACGTTTTTTACTTCCATCAACTGCATCCAGAAGTAGGCAAGCATTGAAATGGAATAGTACCCATGAGCAATAGTTGCTTTATAAGGCGATTCTACTTTGGCGCGTTCCGGATCGGTATGAATCCATTGCCAGTCTAAAGTAGCATCAGCAAATTTATTAATGTAATCCTGGGTAACTTTCAGGTATTCGGAAACGCCGATTTCTTTCCCTAAATAACTGGCAAATTCATCGTAACTATTAACAGTAATCGTAGCCATGTTTTAAATTGTTTATATCGATTTTTAGAGCTTTGTTTGTTTTATGTCGTTCAAAAATAAGGCATTTTTTCTGAAAATATACATCATTTACTTTAAAAATACAATTATTGATAAATGGAATATTTTGGTCGGTTGTGCCAATAAATCCAAGTTATTTTCAGGATACCTGAGGGAAGTTATTTTGATTTTCAAAAAAGTTTGAATGCAGAAAAAATAGTTACCTTTGCCGGGTATTTGGTCCCGTATTGGGATAATAGGGAAACAGGTGAGATTCCTGTACAGTTCCCGCTGCTGTAATTTCGTAATTTTTTTGCCATCAGGCCACTGTCTGCATCGTTTGGACGGGAAGGCGGCAAAGAGTAGGATAAGTCAGAAGACCTGCCGGATACAAAGGGTTTTAAAGCTTTCGGGAAAAAAGCAAAAGAACAGTAACTGCTCTGGTCTTTCCTATTTAAGCTGCGAAATCCATCAATTTTAATGATGGTAAAAATGAAGATTCGCAACACAATCAGAAATTTAATTGCATGTGCGCTGTTGATTACAGCCAGCCTTTTTGCGCACGGTCAATTTGTAAAAACGATCCATTCGTATTTGCCTGCTCCGGGGCAATACACCAATTCGGAACAAATCGGGAGGCCCGCCGCTGCACAATCCATTGTCAGCAAGCTGAACGGACTAGTCAGTTTGGGCGGTTACGGCGGATATATTGTTGTTGGTTTTGACCACAGCATCGAAAATGATCCGGCCAACCCGTACGGGGTCGATTTCACCATCTTTGGAAATGCCACTTCCATCTGGTCTGAAACCGGTATTGTACAGGTGATGCGCGACGACAATGCGAACGGCCTGCCAGACGATACATGGTACGAAATTGCCGGGAGCGATCACCATTTTTCAACGACCAAAGCCAATTATCAGATGACATACACCAATCCGGGCGACGGAATTGTAGCCGATATTAACTGGACGGACAATATCGGACAGTCGGGAACGATGCGGGCCAACAGTTTTCACCAGCAGCCGTATTATCCGATGAGCGCCTGGTTTCCGGGTGTCAATACCGGACAACTGACTTTTTCGGGAACATTAGTGGCCGGAAACATCGATATTTCGTCGGCCATGCAGGTAGTGGTGCATCCCCGTGCGTTCGGTTATGCCGACAATACAAAAACCATTTCGCTGACTGAAAACCTGCCCGACAATCCGTACACTTTTGAAATTGAAGGCAGCGGCGGCGATGCCATTGATATTTCGTGGGCGCGCGATGCAAACAGAAATTACGTTGAACTCAATAAAATTGATTTCGTTCGGATTTATACCGGGATGAATGCTATTGCCGGTTGGCTTGGCGAGATTTCTGCTGAAATTGCAGGTATCCGCGATGTGGCCCCGCAAACAGCACAGGGGAAAACACAAATGGTGGTGATGGAGGATCTGCCGAAAAGTGTCTTCAAAAATGATGTTTTGTCGCTGAAAGCCCATTCTTTTTCAAAAGGAAAACCGCTTGCTGAAACTATTGAATGGACTGCAACCCCTGCCGATGCGGTAAAAATTGAAAACGGAAAATTAACTGCATTGAAATCCGGAACGGTTGCTCTAAAAGTATGGCTGGCCTCCGACCATTCGGTTTTTGCTGAACACGAACTAAAAATAATTTCCGCCGGAAATGCGAAAATTGAACTCAGCACAACTACCGTTCAGAAAAACGACAAACTGAAACTCACCGGAAAAATTACCGATGACGCCGGAAACACAATTGCCGGAATGACCGGAGAATGGTCTTCGGGCGACAATACTGTTTTCAGTATAACGGAGGAAGACGGGCAGGCGTATTTGCTGGCTTTGAAGGAAGGACAGGCCTGGCTTCGTTTTCAGGCTAAAGAAAAACCGGAGATTAAAGATTTGGTACAGATAACCGTTTTGCCCGAATCAGTTGCCAAAAAAGTTTTTGTTTCAGTAAAGACAGAAACTGCAACACTGTTCCCGCGCCAAAGTCTGATGGTTGAATTGTTCGATCTGAATGCTTTTGTCGACAGCCGGGGTGGTGATTATTCGATTCAGGCGGTATCGAAAACTACGGTGGCACATGCTATTGCACAGGTTTTTAAGCAGATGCAAACCTCCGGCGATTTTAAATTTCGCGACGATGTGCGTGGAAACAATCAGCTTTATATTTGGAAAATTCCTGAAACAGATAATGGCTCCACTGTTTTGCATTACGGCTACGGCGGAACCCGCGAAACCGACGCTTACAAAAAAGTATGGCTGGTGAAAATCAATCAGCAAACGTTTGTTTCCGGCCTCGAAACGGAAATAAACAATGGCGACGAACTATTGATTTACCATATCCCCGACAACTCGGTAAACTGGCAATTCACCCAGTTGACAGCAGACAACGACAGTATCAGTAGGAATGAAACGGTGGCAATCCAGCGGATGCAGTTTTTATGCAGCATGAATGCCGACCGGCAAGTATCGGTCACTTCGTCGGATGTGATGAGTGGTGCTTCGGTAAAAATTGACGGCGGCGAAACCAAACAAACCGACGAATTCGGAAAAGTTTCGTTCAGCCTTGCACAAAGCGGTAATTACATCGCTGTTTCAGGAATTGACAAACTGAAGCTGAATGTAGCCGGAACCACCGGAATACACGACTTGTCGCAACAGCAAATAACTGTTTACCCGAATCCGGCAAACCGGCAGATTTGGATAAATTCTGATTTGCAAACCGGGACAGTCGAACTGTTCGACCTTTCGGGCCGCCGGGTACTTCAGCAGAATTTTGAAAATGATGCCCCAATGGATATTTCATTCCTGAAACCGGGAGTGTATCTTTTGCGGCTGTCCTCAGAAAATGAAATTTTTCAGCAAAAAATAATCAAACAATAGCGACCGGGTGAGAAAACGATGGATAAAATATTGCCTTTTGCTGCTGGTTTTTTCTATTGAAACCGGCTGGGCGCAATCCATCCGCGATACCATTCGCATTCGGGAAGTGTCGGTTTTCGGGCAACGCAAAGCCGAAGAGGCCGGGGTAATGCAAACCAAGGTTGACACATTGGTTCTGAAAGCCCTGCAATCGCTCGATATTTCCGAGTTGCTGTCGGCACACAGTCCGGTATTCATTAAATCGTACGGGCGCGGTTCGGCGGCTTCCGCTTCGTTCCGGGGCACGGCTTCCTCGCATACCCAGGTAGTATGGAACGGTATGGCGGTAAATTCACCCATGCGTGGCGATGTCGATTTCTCGATGTTACCGGTATCCTTTATCGACGATATGGAACTGTTGCACGGCGGAAGTTCGCTGGCTGCCGGTTCTGGTGCGCTGGGCGGCAGCATCCTGATTGAAAATAAGGCCGACTGGAGCAACCGGCTCAACATCCGTTATTCGCAAACGCTGGAAAGTTTCAGGACGTACAAAGAATTTATACGGGTGATGGCCGGAACGGAAAAATTTCAGTCGAAAACCCGCCTGTTTTCCGACCGTTCAGAGAACGATTTTCCGTATTATAATTACGGGGTACTGCCACAGCGCGATGCTGTTCAGAAGAACGCGGGCTACAAAAAACAGGGTTTGTTGCAGGAATTTTACGGACGACTGGGGCGAAAGCATTTTGTATCGCTGAAAGGCTGGTTTTACAAAAGCGAACGCGACTTGCCGCAACTGATGTCGTTCGAGGGAGCCAACCGCGCCGAAACGCAGAACGACCAAAATCTGCGGCTGGTGGCCGATTGGAAATGGTATTCAGAAAAGCACCAACTGAAAATGATGGCCGGATTCTCGAATAACCAACTGGGCTATTTCCGAAGCAGTACTGAAGCCAATTTTGTGAATTTCGACAGCGACAGCCGCGAAAATGTGTTCACCCATCAAACTAAATTCGACTGGAAGCCGGGCGAAAAGCTGAGTTTTCAGTGGTCGCTCAACAATACATTCAGCAAAGTGGAAATATACGACCGTGCGCAGCAAACCGGGTATAATGAGTCGCGTTTCGAAAGTTCCCTGCTGAATTCTGCACGGGCGCTTTTAAGTAAAAAACTGGCTGCGTCGTTCCTGTTCCGCACCGAATTGTACGATGGAAAACTGATTGCTTTCATTCCTTCGTTGGGCATTGATTACGATTTCGATAAAACTTCAGGATTGAAAATTAACCTGAGCCGCAATTACCACAAACCCAATCTGAACGATTTGTACTGGCTGCCTGGCGGAAACCCTGATCTGAAACCGGAAGACGGCTTTTCGTCGGATGTGGCGCTTCAGAAAAAATGGACACAAAACGAATCTGATTTCGACTTCAAACTAACTGGTTTTGCCTCGCTCATCGACGACTGGATCATCTGGCGGCCTGCTGCCAACGGCGCGTATTACTGGGAAGCAGCCAACCTGAAAAAAGTATTTTCGCGCGGGTTGGAGTTTTCTTCCTCGTGGCGCTATCATCCGACCGATCAACTGAAACTGGCAGTGAACGCCAATTATTCGTTCACCCGGTCGACCAACGAGAATGCGGTGGAATCAATTGACGAATCGCGGGGTAAACAACTGATTTATATTCCGAAACACAAAGGGAATGTGTTTGCACAGCTCGATTACCGTAACTACTATGTGAAGGCGAGCGCCCCGTTCACCGGCAAGCGTTATACTACGTCGGACAACAACGAATCGGCGTTCGAGGAAGTGCTGACCCCGTATTGGTTGGTGCATGTCACTGCCGGTAAGAAGTTTTTACTGAAATGGTTCGCTGCCGACGCATCGCTGCGTGTGGAAAACATTTTCGATACCGATTATATGGCCGTTTTGTGGCGACCCATGCCGGGGCGGTACTATTCGTTTAACCTTCAACTGGAATGGAAACGATGAAATAGCCATAAGAGCTAAAGCTCATACAAATCGGGAATGATTACTTATGGCTATTCCATGCGTCGGTTACTTAATTGAAAAAACAAAAGCTAATACGAAAATTGTACGGTCAACTTTGAAAAAATAAACACATGAAAAAAGCAGGCATCTTCTTACACGCTTTTCCGGGGCATTTTCACCGTTTCGTCCGGGAAAAAGAAACATGTCCTGATCCTGGATTTCCCGCGGACATTTCCGGATATGTCATTCGCAAACCCGGGGTGGCTCCCGGTAAAAACCGGGATTACCCCGGGCTACCAATATCTGACCCTTATAGGGTCGTTTCCGGGCGCGTCATCCTGAACTTGTTTCAGGATCTCATCGCACCGACAGGAACAAAGCTTATTTTGTTACTGTTTTTCCTGATTGCTTCCTGTTCCGAAGAACCGGTCGAAACGGTTTTCTTCAATTTCAAAGGCGGGGAGGGCGTGTTTATCTGCAACGAAGGCAATTTCATGTACGGCAACGCCTCGCTGTCGTTTTACGATTCGAACACCAGGAAAGTAACCAACCATATTTTTCAGGCCCGGAACGGCGCACCGCTGGGCGATGTGGTGCAGTCGATGAATATTTTGGGCGACCGGGGATTTGTAGTCGTTAATAATTCCGGAAAAATTTATGTGATCGATACCGAAACTGCCGAATTTAAAGGTAGTATTACCGGGCTGAGTTCGCCCCGCTATATCCATTTTGTGAGTTCTGAGAAAGCGTACATCACCGATTTGTACAACACGAAAATAACGATCATCAATCCTGAAACCTTGCAAAAGACGGGCAGTATCGATGTGTCGGAACCGTTGTCGCAGTTTTTGCAGCACAGCACCGAGCAGATGGTTCAGTGGGGCAAATACGTTTTTGTTTCGTGCTGGTCGTACGACAACACGGTGCTGGTAATTGATTCGGAAACTGACCGGGTGGTGGAAGAAATTGAAGTGCCGATTCAGCCCAAAAGCATGGCGCTCGATAAAAACAGCAAGCTGTGGGTCCTCACCGATGGCGGTTTCGAAGGAAACCCCTTTGGGTTCGAAGCGCCTGCGCTGGTAAAAATTGATGCGTCGACTTTTGAAGTAGAACGGCTCTGGCGTTTTGCGAAAGGCAATCATCCGTCGGGCCTGACGATGAATGCAACTGCCGACACACTTTATTTCCTGAACCTGCATGTCTGGCAAATGCCGGTTGATGCGACGAAACTGCCCGAATCGCCTTTTATCGAAAGTCCTTATACCGATACGTATGGCGGGTTTTACAGTCTGTCCATTGACCCGAAAACTTCGGATGTGTATGTTGGCGATGCCATCGACCACCGGCAGGACGGAATGGTGTACCGCTATTCATCCTCCGGCGAACTGAAAGACCACTTCCGCGTTGGAATTGCCCCGGGGTATCTGGTGTTTAAGTAAAGTTGGATCAGTCATGCCCAACATCAAAGCGCCATGCCGAACTCCTGTCCTCGTCATGCCATACATCATCCAGTCATGCTGAACTTGTTTCAGCATCTCACGAACACAATGGAAAGGCGCGTTAAAGGGACAGATCCCGAAACAAGTTCGGGATGACCACCCATCAATGAAGCGTCATGCCGAACTCGTTTCGGCATCTCATGATAACAATGGAAAGGCATGTTAAAACAACAGGCCCTGAAACAACCCCGAAGTTTCGGGGCAGGGATGACTCGCCGATCGGGGAGGGTGACGTTTCTCCGGAGGCAGGCGACTTTTTGCCTCTTTCCATACATCGATATCCCTTCCCTTCAATATTGAGGTTTCTAACTCTTTACTTTTTGTTTAAAACCACCTACCTTGTATACTGAAACATATAAAACAACATTTTTGCAATGAGAAAAGGCTTCGTTTACATCCTATCGAATAAGAACAGAACTACTTTTTATATTGGTGTAACTTCAGATATAAAGAGGAGAGTTCTTGAACACAAAACAGGAAAGGGCTCTGCTTTCACCTCGAAGTACAACCTTACTGATCTGGTGTATTATGAAAAGATTGAAGGGATGAATGAATGCATTAACCGGGAAAAGCAACTTAAAAACTGGCACCGTGACTGGAAGATCAGGCTGATTCAGGAAGATAATCCAGAAATGCTTGATTTATCGGTTGGTTGGTATGTTGTAAAAGAAGGTCAATTATGTATTTCCGGACGTTTTAATCCGGAAAATTCTGTAATTGATGCGAACCCTCCATCATAACGTCATGCCATCCATCAAAGCGTCATGCCGAACTCCTGTCCTCGTCATGCTGAACTTGTTTCAGCATCCCGCAATAACAATGGAAAGGCACGCAAAAGGGACAGATCCCGAAACAAGTTCAGGGTGACTTTCCATCAAAGCGTCATGCCACCCATCAAAGCGTCATGCCGAACTCGTTTCGGCATCTCATGATAACAATGGAAAGGTATGTTAAAGCAACAGGCACTGAAACAAGTTCAGGGTGACTCTCCGATCGGGGCAGGGTGACGCTGCAATCGGGGTAGGGGTGAATCGCCGGTTGAGTAGGATGACTTTCCGGTCGGGGATGATGCCTTGCCTGATGAAAGCGTATGCCGAACCCGATTAAAACCGGGATTGTTTCGTCATCTCACCTTCCTCTCAAAGAAGCGTCATGCCGAACTCCTGTTCAAAAAAATATGTTAAAATATTTTTTTGAACTATTGACTTTTTATCTGGCTTATATTAAATTAGCTTCTGTGTAATTTTCACCTGAAGTGAAGTTGACAAGGAAAAGAAAAAAATCAATAATAAACAGAGGGGAAGAGCCAGGCGGAAAACGATTGAACGTTCTAACCGGTAATGGTTCTTTGCAATTGCAGAACTTTATGTGAATTTAATTTTCGGCCCGCGAATCAGATGCCCGGTGCAATGGTTCGGAAAATTTTCAAAGATGTAAAAACAATTGATTTCATGCGTTGGAAATTTTTCTCCAATGTGATTTTGAATGATTTCATGGTTGGGAAAATTTCCTAAGCGTCAAACAATATGGTTTTATGTCTGAGAAATACACTTATTGCCCAACTACTGATGACGGTCATCCAAAAAATGGCACAAACTAAAAAAGCATTTTCCGTTGTTGCATCACTGGTACGAATACACCTGATTAGGTTACTGGATGTATTTGAACTACTTCGAAGCACCAAACGGGAATACTTGAAAAAAACAGAGTTCACCGCATCATCCTTGCAAACAAAACTTGCTTTTTGAGGGGGTGACTTTTGAAACAAAAATAATTAATAACTGACTATGAGAAAATTAGAAGATAATATCTTCAGAATTTTAGGTTAGTCGGATAATAGTGATCTTTTTACTAAAAATATACAAGAAGCAAATTGTTTTCGTAATTTCGGTTGCAATAAAAAATGAATATTCAGTATAAAGAATGAACTATATGAACCATAAAAAAGCAAAACGAATCGGCATATTGACAGCAGGAGGCGATTGCCCGGGATTGAACGCAGCAATCAGAGGGGTCGGAAAAACAGCAATTGTGGCATACGGGATGGACGTGATCGGATTTAATGCCGGTTTTACAGGATTAATTGACAAAGACTATATTCATTTACGGGAAAAAGATTTGTCGGGAATATTAACGGTTGGCGGTACCATTCTGGGAACATCGCGCGAAAAACCCTATAAAATTGTAAAGGAAGGTGACAGCGACAAGCCGGATCAAATCAAAGAAAATTACAAGGAACTGGAGCTTGACTGTATCGTTTGTATTGGCGGAAACGGCACTATGAAAACTGCCAATCGGTTAAGCGAAGAAGGCATGAATGTAATTGGTATACCGAAAACTATTGATAACGACGTTTGGGGTACCGATGTGACATTTGGCTTCGATTCGGCCCTACAGATTGCAACTGAGGCTATCGACCGTTTGCACACTACGGCCAACTCGCACCAGCGGGTAATGATCATTGAAGTGATGGGCCATACAGCAGGCTGGATTGCCCTTTATGCGGGCATGGCCGGTGGCGGCGACATCATTCTGCTGCCTGAACTGGAGTATAATATACGTTCGGTTTGTAAGAAAATAGAGCAACGTTACGAAGATAAAAAGCCATATTCAATCGTGGTAGTAGCCGAAGGAATCAAGCATCCGGAAGGGAAATCGGCAGCATCGTATCTTGCTGAAGCCATTCATTTGTACACGGGTATAGAAACCCGCGAAACGGTGCTTGGCTATGTTCAGCGGGGAGGCAGTCCTACTCCCATGGACCGCATCCTGGCCACCCGCTACGGAGCATTTGCAGCCGAATGCATTGCAAAAGAATGCTTTGGTGTTATGGTGGCCGTCAAAAACAACCAACTCACAACTGTTCCCCTCGAAGAAGTTGGCGGTAAAGTTAGCCTGGTAACACCTGATCATCCATTGATTGTGAAATCGCGTAAAATGGGTGTTTCGTTTGGCGATGAGTTTCTGTAAAAAATAAGCAGGAAATTAGCTGAACAGTCCGGTGCATTCTGAACTTGTTTCAGTGTCTGGTATTGAGATTCTGAAACTATCCAAAAAGTTTGGAGTTGAGTCATCCCAAACATGCTTCAGTATCTCATCGTTCTAATAATCAGCCCCTGAAACACCCCGAAATTTCGAGGCAGGGTGACGCGAATCGCGGACTATAGAACTTTTTAGCCTCAGAATTTGGTCTTCTATTTTTGAACTGTTTTTTCCTATTTTGAAAAAATCATCTTCAGCGCTACTATAATAATAAAAAAACCAAATACTTTTCTCAGAATTTTTTCTGAAATGCTGAACGATATAAACGAGCCCAGATAGGCCCCGATAAAAAACATGACGGAAAGCACCAGTGCATATTTCCAGTTTACGTAGCCTTCTTTCCAATAATTAGCGACTGCCAGTAAAGTTACCGGCGGAATCATAAAAGCCAGCGAAGTTCCCTGTGCCTGATGTTGGGTAAAGCCAAAAATCAGTACCAGCGCAGGAACCACGATAATGGCCCCGCCAACACCGAGGGTCCCTCCAAGCAAACCAGCCAAAAGCCCAATTGCCATTAATATTAATAGTTGGGATGCAGTCATTGTCGTCTTCATTTTTAATTAATTTTTCCCGAGCCGGGCATTGAACCGGAAACCGATGCCATGTAAATTCAGTATTTTAATATCGGGGTCGTCTTTCAAATAGCGGCGCAAACGTGAAATAAATACATCGAGACTGCGCCCGAGATAATAGTCGTCGGACCCCCACACGTTCATGAGTATTTCGGAGCGGCTCAACACTTTGTTCGAGTTTTCGCAAAAATATTTCAACAATTCCGCTTCTTTGTATGTCAGCGTTTTGCGCTTGTCGCCGCATTCCAGAATGAGGTTCTCGAAGTAAAAATTATATACGCCTACCCGGCGTGCAACAGGAATACCATCCGTATTGTCGGGCTTCAAACTACGTTTCAGAAAAACTTTTATCCGAAGCAAAAGTTCTTCCATACTGAAAGGTTTGGTGATGTAGTCGTCCCCGCCAATCGACAAACCTTTGATACGATCTTCAGTCATCGACTTGGCTGTCAGAAATATAATCGGAACATGATCGTCTTTTTTCCGGATTTCACGGGCCACCGTAAAACCATCTTTTTTAGGCAGCATAACATCGAGTATACAAATACTGAATTTGTCTTTTTCAAATTCGGTAATGGCTTTCTGCCCGTCGTCAACCGCCGTTACCTTGTACCCGTTTTGTTCAAGGTTGTCCCTGACGATGAAATTCAGGGTCTGGTCGTCTTCAACTAAAAAAATGTGTTCTCCTGAAAAATCCATAATTTATTTCTTCGGAATTTTAACGATAAATATAGTTCCTTTTGGAGAATTATCTTCAATCCTTATTTTCCATCCATGCCGGTCGGCAATTTTTTTCACGTAATCGAGTCCCAGCCCAAAGCCTTTCACGTTGTGCACATCGCCGGTCGGGATGCGGTAAAACCGGGCAAATATTTTTTTACGGAATTCCCTGGGAATCCCGATGCCGTTATCGGCAAACGAGATTGTGTACGATTTTGCTTCCCCTGCTAAACGAACATGAATCTCCGGCGAATCTTCACAGTATTTCACCGCATTGTCGAGAATATTGAAAATCAGGTTCGAAAAATGCAAGGTATCGGCATTGATGCCGGCATTTGAAATCCCGGAATGAAATTGAATATTGCACAAATTGCCGTTCTGACTGCTTTTAAACTCACCGATTGTTTTTTCAATGAACGAATTCAATTCCACCGGATCGATTTTTAATTGCAGACGTTTCTTCTCAATGGAAGCCATTTGCAGTACTTTTTCAACCTGAGATGAAAGCCGTTTGTTTTGTTCGAGAATAATTCGTGCATAGTCGGCAAGACGTCCGGGCTGCTCAATAATTTTGGGCTCGCTGAGTACTTTGGCCGCCAGACTTATTGATGCAATGGGCGTTTTAAACTCGTGGGTAAGGTTATTTATGAAATTTTTCTGAACCTCGCTCAATCGCCGCTGCTTGATGATTGTATAAAGCGAGTAGCCAAAAAACAGTAATACGATAAGCAAAAGAGAAGTCACAAAATACCAGGGTTTCAGTCTTGAATGAAAAAATACCGAACGACTTGGAAAGTTAACCCCAAAATAGTACATGTATTTTTGGCATTTGGGCAGTTCGCATTTCTTCATTTTGGCAACCTTCCTGCCTCCATTGTGCAACTCGTTGAAAACAATTTCCTCCTGACTGCATTCATCCAACGAATCGGCTCCATTGCTCTGGGATACGTTAAAAATACTTTCCGCCCTGATCAGTTTACCATTGGCCATTTTATCGGTTTCACAATCGTAAATGGCATACTCGAAATCGAGCTTGATATGATTTTTCCTGAAGTTACTGACCAGATGGTATTCCAGCAATTCCGGATCGATAACATGATTGACATTCACCACAAAATAATTGCTCGAAATCTGTTCAACCAGGCACATCTCGTTTATTTTCGTTTTCTGACCGTACACTTTGTTATTGTATTCAATCAAATCACGGGCAACATTATATAATGAAGTCGTTATATCTTCCTGAAATTTTTTCTCATTAATATCGATCGCCTTTTTCAGAAATAAAAACTGGAGCAGTAATATTCCTAAAACTGAAATTGTAGCTAAAACAACAATGTACCGTATTGAATTCCGAATCATAATATCACCCTCATTACCAGTAAATCAACAGCGAAACTACGTAATTTTAGGGAAATTTTCAGCGATTAACATTTCATTAACAAAACTTTATGGGCGTTAACAGGAAATCTGTCCGGGGATGTTTAGTTTTGCATATCAAACAAGAATAATCCCACATTGGATTATTATCTTTGAAAACTTAATTTTTAATGCAAATTATACGGATATGAAAATCGCATTTAGTTTATTCACCGTTCTTTTATTGTTTATTTCGGGCCTGACAACAGCCCAGCAGGGAAAAGCAAAAATCGAATTTGAGAAAACCACCCATGATTACGGGACATTCAAAGAGGAAAGCGGACTTCAGACCTACACATTCAAGTTTACCAACAAAGGGAATGTTCCATTAATCCTGAACAATGTACAGCCTTCGTGTGGTTGTACTACTCCGGAATGGGAGCGCAAACCCATTGCGCCGGGACAAGAGGGCTACATTAAAGTAAGTTACGACCCAAAAGGCCGTCCGGGAACGTTCAACAAATCGATCCAGGTGATTTCGAATGCCGAGAATGCAACTGTCGTTCTTTATATAAAAGGGGAAGTTTCGCCGCGTGAAAAAACACTGGCCGAAATTTATCCGCAAACTATAGGCCCACTGAGAGTAAAAACCAACAATATTGCTTTCACCAAACAAACCGAAATCGAAACAAAAACAGAACAATTGGAGTTGGTGAACGATACGGAAAACGACGTGAAGGTAGAATTAAAAGAAACTCCACCACACATTAAAGTGAGTATCTCGGAATCGGTAATAAAACCAAAGGGGAAAGCAATACTTACCCTGAGTTACGATGCTTCGAAAAAGAAAATGTACGGGTTTATAATGGAAAGCATTTACCTCAATATTGATGGATCTTCCGATTACCGGAACCGTATTGCCGTAAGTACCACTGTTGAAGAAGATTTCTCGGCATTGAGCCCGGAAGATTTAAAAAACGCTCCTGTCGTGGAATTCGACAGCAAAGATTTTGACTTTGGAGATATTAAACAAGGCAGCAAAGTACAACATACATTTTCACTGAAAAATGCCGGGAAGCGCGACCTGATTATCCGCAGAGTTAGTACTTCGTGCGGTTGTACCGCTGTTACTCCCGAAAAAACCATGATCGGGCAAAACGAAAGCGTTCCTTTAAAAGTTGAATTCGACTCGACCGGAAAGCTGGGCCGTCAGAATAAAACCATCACGGTAATTACAAACGACCCGAAAAATTCAACGACAATCCTCCGGATTTCGACTAATATACAGGCAGCACAATAAAAGCAAATCAGTTTTTACATTTTGGAATCCAGAATGTAAAAACTGATCACTTACAACAGATATTGGAGGCAATCCTGACTAAAAACAAGTTTTTTTGGGTGCTGATTCCTTGAATAAAAAAAGCTGCACCATAAAAGTGCAGCTTCGTTGATTTAGGAATAAAAATTCCGAGTTCTCCCCATTCTCAATTTAAACAAGACGGCGTGATTTTTACACTCACCGTCCCCAAATACATTCCCCCGTAATCACAAAAACCGCACTTGTTTTCTTCCATCAATCGAAGAACTTATTCTGAAAGAAGTTTACAGCAATAAATCCGAAAATACCGGTAAAGGTAACCACCCCTAAGTCGAGAATATGCCTGCTCAACTTTGCTTTTCTTCGAATCAGTATAAAAAGGTGGATGCCAGCCAGCGCCAGATTCACAAGTATCCAGAGGAATCCGGCAGAAAACTCAGAATAAAAGTTCGTGTAATCGCTGTTTTTATCGCTTAATGTTAATTGTACAGGGAATATTACTGCTGCGATTTTACCAGTTACCCGCTCCGAACGTTTCAACCAGTTTTCCTCGTATGTATCAACTTTCTGATAATCCGAATAATTCAAAACATCCACTTTCATTTGAGTTTCAGACTGCACAATTACGTTGTAGTGAAAAATGTCGCCAAAAATCCGTAAGCCGCAAAAATCGGGATCAAAACCTTCGACCGGAAGCTTTACAAGTTTGTATTCATCCTGAGTAAGAATATAAATCTCGTTATTTTCGGAAAACAGGTATGCGTAATATTTCTTGTCTTTTAAATCGACACAACTGATGAACCGGAATTTTAAACCGTCCGGTAGATCAACTTTTACAACAAACGGATTGCCTTTAACCATTTTCATGTGAAAAAGCTGTTCCGAGGAATCGATAACCAGATATCCTTCGTCGCACGATTTAAGGGTAGTTGGCAGCCCTGCAATTTGTCTGGCCGGAAAATTGAAGCCTTTTTTGTAAAGGGCAGCCGAAAACAAACGGCTTTTCTCTTCGTCGATCGTGTTCGTTTTAGAATTGATAAACTCCATCCGCCAGCTAATCCGGAAATAATCATCGGGTAACTCCAGGTTGGCGCGCCCCGATTCTGATTCGAACAAGGGAAACAGTTTTGTTTGCGGGCCATTCAAGTCTTCCGGATTAAACCGAAAAGTAGATCTTGCCCTCGACAACTCGTGCATATCCATTGCAACACCTTTTATTGTATCGGGCATTATCCCTGAAATCAATAACTGTCGGGTATACATCAGCGGAAGTTTTTGCTCGTATTCTTCGCGGGTATAGGTATTTCCACGAGTATCCTTAAACGTGATTTTACCTTCCGTGCTGCATATCATAAAATCGTCGTCGGTACAACTATAGAATACCAAAGGCACCCGAATGGGTTTATCGAAAGCCATCCAGTACACTTTCGGCAATATAATGGCACATGTAATAATAGCCACTAACACTAAAATATATCTGCTTATCCGTTCCATTACATTTCCCCCTTTCTAAAGCGGTATGCCGAAAAAATCAAGGCAATACTCAAACATGCAGTCAACACGAACAATATTGGATTGGCTGGCCCGTAGCCTGCTGTTACCGCTGATTTCAAATAAATTGTGACAAAAAATCCACCGATGAGCGAATAGAAAATACGATATTTCCAGATGGGCTCAAGAACAACCAACGCAATTATAAAATAGGAAGTAAGGCCTGCCAGAAACCAGGGAAAAACAGAAATTACTGCGCCATTCACCATTTCCGAAGCAAAGAAGATTTTACTAAAACCAAAGAACACCGCGAAAATGAGCAAATATGCAGCAAGCAAGCTACATGTCCCAAAAGTGTGCATCATCATTAATACTTTATTTTCCTTTAAAGGAAGATGGAATGTTAATTTGATGCGTTTGTTAATTGTCTCCGGAAAATACTGTGCAACCCCGATTGCAAGAGCGCCGGCCAGCGGCAAAAATTTTAAATATCCAAAATACTGCAATCCTTTGAACAACGAATTGTACCAGTAATTTTTGGCTTCCATAAAGGCAAAGTCGTGCTGAACTTTCAGGAAAATATACCCGACACCGAAGATTCCCAAAGCCGTAAAGCCAATCAGGAACCAGCGGACTTTTAACCATTCTTTATATATAACTGATTTCCACATATCGCTAATATTTTCCGGTTAAACCAATAAATGCATCTTCCAATCCCATCTTCACCTGTGTGAAGTTTTTATATGCAATGCCTTTCTCATCGAGGAAATTCTTCACAAAATCTTCCGATTCGTAGGTATATAACTCAATTTTGTTTTTCACCTTTTCGAGGTTCACTACAAATTTTTCTTTTTTCAGGTCCGACAGGTCTTTTTCAGCCTCAAAAAGGAATTGTTTAAAGGTGGACATGAATTCATTTACCGGACATTGAGCCAACACGCGGTTGTAGTCCATAATCAGCACATCATCGATCAGGCGTTCCATGTCCTGAATGATATGCGACGTGGTAAAAATGGTTTTGCTTTCCGATTTCGCATACTCGCGCAAATAGTCGATAAACAGGCGGCGATAGCCCGGGTCAAGTCCCATTGAAAAGTCGTCGAGGATCAGCAAATCGGGGTCTTGCGCCAGAATCAGTCCCAAGGCCACCTGCGAACGCTGGCCACACGACATGGTCGATATTTTCTGGTTTGGCGCCACTTTCAGCTTCGACATCAGTTCCCAGTAGGGGGCTGGTTTCCAGTTGGGATAAAACCCCGAATAGAACTTTTCAACCTGATGAATATTCATAAACGAATACTGGATATGCCCCTCGATCAGGAAACCAATTCTCGCCTTCGTCGCAGGTGAAAGATGCTGTGAATTCTCACCGTAAATAAGGCATTCGCCACTGCGGGGCTGTAGAAAACCATTCAAAATATTGATGGTCGTTGTTTTCCCGGCACCATTCTTACCCAGCAACCCCAGTATACTTCCTTCCCTGACATGGATGTTCAGGTTTTCGTACACCATTTTCTTGCCGTAGTAATGTGTCAGGTTGTTACACTCAATCACATTGCTCATTGATAAATATTATTAAAAATTCATCCCTAATTTTAACTCTAAGATTTCCCAATTTAAATCACCCGGAAGGTCGGACACCATCAATTTGTATCCTGCGTCCAGAAAGAACTGAACAGGTGAATGATTTATCGAAATTTGCCTTCCTATTTTAACAGAAGCACCAATTTGCCAAAGCCCTGAAGTGTAGTAGTTAAAGTCCTGATTAATAAAATCGGTTCTGACATTTTCCAAAAGTTTTTCGTCCGTAACTATCTCCAGTGAGTTGTCAAAACTCATACGGTATCCTCCATTGGCCGAGAAAAGGCTTTCCCACTTATTCCATACGAACCCTTTTTCCAGCAATCCATCTACAACAAATTGATTATAGCTGAGTTTGTTATATTCAGGTACAAAATAATAGGTAGTTTTGTCCGAACTCACTGTACAATTGATTTTTGCGCCCCAATTAATGTGATCGGTGTCTGTAAAGTCATAATAGGAATAATTCACATTGTAGTTACTGGCTTCGTTCCAATAGAGTGTGTATTTGGCAACCGTTGACCACTGATAAGTTACCTGCAGGAGTTTTGGCTCAACGACCGGTTCCTGTCCGTAAATTTTCTGTCGGACATAGTTCAGTCCAAGCCGGTTTATTTTTTTGTCGTTCGATCCGAAGAGAAAAACAGAATTAATATCAGTGATATAGTTATCTACCAATGCTATTTGCAGAGGATCAGAGGCTCCCCGTTTGATATCTGTAACTTTTTTATCAAAATTGGCCGAGGTATAGTTTCTGATAAACTCTGTATCAAAGGTGAATTGTAAGCTTCCCCCGTACAAGTTCGATATTGTATAGCTATCATTAAATCCTGATGCTGTTGAAGTTTCTGATGAAAAAGTCCCCAAACCTTTGAAATAGAAAATATCGAATTTGTTATCGGTAACCTTCTCGAAATTTATATCCTCTTTGCCTCCCTGATACCTGAAGTTTGTTCCGATTTTAATTTTATCAAGGTTAAAAACAACTCCCGGGCGAACATCAAAACTGGTGATTATATTTGTTGGACGAGGGTCTTTCCGCTTTGTCCCAACTCCTGCATCATATCTTATGTCGAATCCCAAAGAAACCAATCGGTTTAATTCGAACGCTCCTTTCCCCTGCATTTTAAAATACTCTTTCCAGTAGTTCCCACCGATCGAATCTCCGACAGTATAGGGATTTTCATTGTATGGTTCGATCACACCAGTCCATTTGATATTTTTCTCCTGGGCATTGTAATAGTTGAAATTGCCATAGAATTTCCATTTCCCTTCTTTTACATAGCCATTCGAATAAAAACCGTATTGACTGGACTGATCAGGCGCTTGAAATAAGCGGTAATCTCCCTGTGCATTATTGAACCCAAAATAGACTGAGCCAAAATGTCCGTCAAAATCAAAAAAAGTCAATGAAGCAGCATTGCTTGATTCAGACCAAACTGTTTTCAGGTTTAATAATTTTTCAGTTGATAAAGAACTGGATTTCAGTGTGTCGCTGTCCGAATTAACTGCCGTCAACATATTACTACTGAAAACAATCAGTAGAATATAAACTGGTATAATAAGCCGTTTCTTCATCTTCGTTTAGTTTTTAGCGATTATTCCGGGGGTTGGTTCCTGATTGGTCAAAAAATCCTCCGCAGAGTTGTTGGTGTCTTTATAAATGGTGCGTCCGTTAATTACTTCGCCAACTTTTCTTTTTATAGAGACTTTCTCGCTTCCTCCACGGTGTTGAATGTAACTGACATCAATCTCATCATGTAAGCGTTTATAAACGCCATCGCTGTGTATCTTAGGGTTTTCAACTCCATCAATGACCCACGATTTATGTACCATAAAACAATTGAAAGAACTTCCAACTACTTTGAGATAATTATTCGTATCCGTAAAAATGGTTTGTAAATCACCTTCAGGCAATCGGAACAGGATACTTACCTGGCCAGAGATATCTAAAACCATAGCACTCCCTGTTGTTATTCTTTGCATTAATATGTTGGGAACCGAAGGCACATCAGCATACATACCTTTATCAACATACAATTCCCAGTTAGCATGAGATAAGTCAATCGAATTTGGGTTCCCGTTTGGATCATCCTTGTGGTTTAAGCCCGATAATGCAACCACAAACGACTCACCCGGTTGGATGGGATGTTCCTGACCTGAGCCAGGCACGATGGCTACAAAACTCCATACCGGAATCCGGTCAAGTAATTTACCATTTGCATCAACATACGGAGTTGGTTTATTGGTTGTTGTTGGATATACAGCCCCAAAACAAAGTCCGTCGGAATACAAAATTTTGTCTGAATTGTTGTATATCTCAACGAACTTATCAGCTCCATACGACTTACCTGCCGGTGTTCTGCTTCCTGAAGTATAAAGTTCTTTAATTACAAATCCTTCTTTGGCTATCGAATATTGCAAGGGTATAGCAAACTCTTTCCCACCTTCTGTAATAATCTGACTATTAACAGCGCCATTGAACAATACTGTCTTTTTAAACATGAACCCTTCAATGTCCACATCCCGTTCTTCAGAAAAGGATACCATGATGTTATAGTTACCTCCCCGTACTTTGAAATTCGCAATTCCCAAATCATCGGTTGTTTGAAGGTATTCTCTTGCTGTTTGTATATTTGTGATTTTAACATCAACATTACTGACGTTTGCGCCACCATCAAAAAGCTCAGGATAGGCTACTTTAATAGCGACCTGATATGTTTCAGGGATTTCATAATCGCTGCATGAGAAATACAACAATCCCAGCAAAAATGCTAATTTTTTAATTCCGTTCATAACAATTCATTTTTAAAATTGGAATGTAAGATCGGCCCCAAAGAATGGTTCCTGGTTGCGCCGTACATACGAACCTTCCCTTTCATTTAGATGCCTTGGTCTGATGTTAAGAAAGTTATTTGCATAGAAAGCCAGTTTGATCCGTTTGGTAATATCTTTCGAGATGTTAATATTACATAGGAAAAGTGTTGGCAACACTTTCTCACCAAAACGGTATTTTAACTCTTTATCAATTGCCAACTGGTGTAGCGACTGTGCAAAGTCGCCGGGAGTATAGACATGTTCAATATTGTCGTACATCTTGTAGCTGACCGGAAGCTGGTAATAATACGTTTCTTCCTGCTCTGAGCTGAATAAACTGGCATTACCCAAATAGTTCCTTAATTCAGAAAGTGAATAAAACTTGTCGTCGGAATAAATTTTTCGCCAGTCTTTTTCATACCAAACAATTTGGGTCGTTAGCGAAACAATCATTTTAAGTTTTGGAATATGGTTAATGATACTGATGTTTGTATTCAACCTTTCGAATACAGTTCCATATCCATATTCATCCTGAAATTTTACAACAAACGATTCATCTTTACTAACTCCACCTGTGTAACTTGTGTACTTAACGGTTTCCCAGTACGGTGCATCTTCTGTATATGATTCTGTCTGCAACCATGCACCGGTAACCATAAACGAAGTCTGTAAAGCTTTTATCTTGCCAAAATCAATAGTATATTCCATTCCTCTTTTTATCCTGACATCGGCATTGCGATATTGCTCATAATCCGAAAACTTTACAGCATTTTCATAACCTACTTTTACAGCATTCCCATTGGCATCGTTATAATACACGCCATCGTTAGGTACATAATATGGGTTTAAGCCTGCGGCAAGTACATTATAATATCTGTAATTCATTGGATAAAATACCCGATCATTTACAAAGCCATCTTTGTGTTCTTCATAAAAACCTGTTAACCTGGTTTTTATATGCCCTATTTGAAAATCAATGCCGACTTCGTATTTAGTGCTTTTTGCTGGCTTCAGGTCATAATTTCTGGTGTCCACAACGTTGGTTGTTGATACAACTAAATCAGGATAATAACTAAAACTGATTACATCGTTATATTCCCTATCTGGATATAAATGGATTAGAGTAGGCGCTTTGGTCGTTTTTCCATAGCCCAATCGCAAGCTAAAATCTTTAAACAGTTCGTTGTTTTTGCGGTTCAGTATATTGTATTTTACATTGATCCTTGGATCAACAGCAATGCTGCCATCGGTTGTAAAAGGACTGGTTGGCTGTATGTTGTCCATTCTTAAACCTAAAGTCATTTCCAATCCGGTTGAACCAATATCGGTTGTTATTTTATCTTCAGCGAATAACGATAACTGGTTTAAAGCAGGGATATCGGTAAACGGGCGTGGCCGGGTACCCAAACCATTGGCCGGTCTGGTCGTATCATAGAGACGGCCATCTCCAGTATTTCCGGTTGTACGCCACTCAGCCCCAAACAAACCTGAATGGGTAAAAACCCCGGTTTTTTTGAATAAAGTACCCTTCAGTTTTGCATAGAAATTATAAGGATTCCCATCGTAAGTAACTTCTGAATAATAACTTGACGGGGTAAAATAAATCTGGTATTCGCCATTGGTTATAGCCGTTGAATAAAAAGATGGGCCACTTGAACTGCTTTCCAACGTCTTTTCAAACCCGGTTTGCCAGTCCATGCTATAACTAATATCTAAGGACAAACTGGACAAAAACGATTTATCGAGCATCCATGATGCCGACAGTTTCCCCATGATCCCGGTTTCTTTCGAATACGCTTCTTCTTCTATAATCATATCAGGGTCCCATTCATTACCGTCAATGTTGTATGAAAAACTTAGTTTTCCTTCAATATTTAACGGGTTCTTTTCCCTGAAAAACGTTTGAGAGTATTTGGTTGACAGGTTGTAGCGGTCAAACAAATTGGTCTTTTTAAAAATATCGGCATACGAATGTGCAACATCCATATCCATGTTAATAACTCCTTTATCATTATCAAGCAGGAACCCCTTGCTGATAAAAGCCTGTTTTGTTTTAGGATCGGCTTTAACTTTTACATTAAACGGTGAACCTCCCGACTTGGTTTTTATCCTTACTGCCCCCGACGTCAGGTTTCCATGTTCAGCCGATGGGATACCTACATCAACCGTGATGGATTCGATGTTATCAACAGATATGCTCCGGATATCGAGGCCACTTCCGGAATATGTTGTCATACTACTACCTGTTTCCATGGCCTTTTGCATATTTCCATCATTCGTCATCGGAATATCGTCAACAATAACGGCAGTTCCCAGTGCACTGTTGACATCGACCATACCATTGCTATCAATTTCCCGGATACTTAATTTTCCCGGTTCACCTAAATTTGGGTTCAATAAAAGATTTCCCGGAACCAGTTGCATGACATCCTTCAAACTGGAAGCCTGAACATGGTTGATAGCATCGCTTTTGATTTTTGATGATGTTGTCCCACTGGTTGACTGTTCGGCTGTAACAGTTACTTCCTTTAACCCTAACGACTGTTGCTGAAGTTTAATATTCAATGCTACACTCTGTTTTAACGTAACCGAGATAGAATATTCTTTATATCCAATGTAGGTTACCGAAAATGTGTAGGTGCCAACCGGGACAGCATGAATAATGAATTCACCCTTTTCATTTGAAGTTGTACCAATAGCCAACTCCGGGAATGCAATATTCGCATACATAATCGGAGCCTGATTGTCGGCATCGGTAATTTTTCCACTCACCGTAATTTTCTCCTGAGCATACGCTTCAGTAAACACCCCAAGGGTGCAAAAAATTATCAAAAAGAAAATGATTCGTCGACTTGACATGAGTTTGATTTAATCTGTTGTTTTTTTGCTTACACGAAAATAACGTGGTTACATCGAATGTGAAATGCCACATCATTAAGAGAAAAAAGTTCGGTCACAATTTCAAATAGCTCATCAAACTGATGATATTTGTCAACGCCTTTTATAATTCTGCAAAAACAAACTTCATTAGATTGATCTATTTTTGAAATCATCTCAAGATTCAATTTCATTACGATTTATTCCCCTTGATCTCACTTATTTCGTCTAATTAATACAGGACTTGAAGTTTGCAAAAACGACAAAGGAGGCAATAACAATACGATTACTAAACAGGTAAAAACTTTCATAGGTGTAGATTTTATTTAAAATACATAGAACAATTTTCAAATTAGGCTCTTCCCGTTTGTCTCATTCGGCTCCCCCGTTTCGACTCTCGGCGACCAAAAATCTCTATTTCTTGTTATTTTGCTATTTCTTCAGTTTCAATAAAGTCAAACATATTGGCGACCTTCCCTATTTTCCCGGAACTGTATGTAAACCGGAGTGTATCGCTGTTCAGTTTTTCATAAATGGCAGTTGTGCTGGTCATTGTATCAATATACGAAACAGCAATGATTTCTTCCAGCGAATCGTTCAAGAAGGTGCGGAACCCTATAATTCCATTATCGTCGGACAAATGGCTGACCAGGTAACTCAATTTGCTTCGGTTGGCCTTGTTTTTACCAAACGGTACCTGATAAACCTCAATCACTTCCGTTCCGTAATTTTCGGAGTCATTAAACTGTGCCTCGTAGGGTTTGAACATCTTTGTAATGTATTCCTTTCGACCCATCGTATTATATATCGGTCCTTTCGCTACTTTGTAACCCAAATCTACGGTATAATTTTTATCATTTGCCGCATAGGTCAGTGTTTCTGCCTCAAGAGTACTCACCAATTCGGCTTCATCAATTTTTACATCCCCGGGGAAATATATTTTTATCATAACCGGGCAATCGTATTCCGAAGCGACATAAACGGCTTCCGTTTTATCGAGAAGCAAACGGCTTAAATAATTGAAATCATACAGATCAAAGAAATTTTCCAGCCATACCTGCACTTCCTGCACCTCCTGCACACCTTTTTTTAGGCTCTTTAACAACATACCTGAAGGGGTAAACAACAGTTTCTGTATTTTTGCATCATCCAGTTTTGCAGGGTCGTAATACACTTTTACCCGGTGGTGTTTTACAAAGGTAGCAACGCCCAATACCCCGTCAACCCCTTTCATTTGCGATGCAAAAGCCATTGAGCTTCCATAGCATTTTATATTTTTCAACCCGGACTGGGTAAATATTTTTGCCTTCGACATTACTTCTTCACCGTACCATTTTTCATCAATAGTAGGCACTTCCCACAAGCGGCCAAGCAATAAACCGGCAACAATCAGTAAAACAGTTGCAACCGGAGGCAGCCAACGCAGGCTTTTCTTTCGGTTAATCTGAAGGGTGTTATTCTCGGGGCAAACCGAAATACATTCGCTGCAAAGGGTACAATCGGCATCGCGCACTACTTTCAGGTTGGCCACATCAATGGCCTGCGGACATTTGCGCGAACAAAGCTGACAACTGGTACAGGTATCCTCGTTGCGGGTGATTTTCACCAGAGGAAATACTTTGCCAAATAAACCGGTAATTTCAATGATATAGCCTCCTGCACAGGCGACTGCCAATGGCCAAACGTAACTGATTTTGATCCCAAATTTCAGGAGCAGCAGGTAAATCACCATAACGGCTACAAAAAAGCCGGTGAACTTGAAGATATTGGATATTGCTCCCAGCGGGCAAATGTATTTACACCAGAACAAACGTATAAAAACAGACCCCAGGATTACCAGAACAATGCCTATTACTGAATAAAGTACAACCACATCGGTGTTAAACCCGGAGGCAATCGCAAAATACGGGTCGAATTTTTTACAGAACAATTCGTTCGATTGAAACGTGAAATAAAGAGTAATAAAAAGAAGGACGTATTTCAATGAACGCAAAATTTTATCGGCAATTCCTTTTATCGTAATCCTGATTTTCAGTTTATCGCCCAATTTACCAAGCCATTCGCTCACTGTCCCCACAGGACATATATAGGCACAAAACAATTTGCTTAAAATAAACACGGCCAGCATCAGCAAAATACCCATTACAATCTGGGCGCTGGTCATGGTACACGACAAAGCCTGGTTCAGTAAATAACTTCCCAGCGCCTGTATGCCGCCAAACGGGCAATAGGCTTCAAAATCGGGAACAAAATTTTCATTGAATTTGGGGATCAGCGCAATAATTACAATCGCCAGAATAACACCCCATTGCATAATTGGACGTGGCCAGTTTGATTTTTTGGTTCTTTTGCTCATAAAACAGATTATCAAATAAAATACAAATCAGACTTGCTGTTTATCTGTCCGACATACAGCATAATCGATGAAAATAGTAATCAGCAATGGTATTCCAGGGACAAAAATCACAAAATTTTTCAAAAAACAAAATCCCTATAAATAGGTATTTCCCCTTTATATTGTAGTCAGAAATCGGGATTTCTCCTTTTCACCAACTTGCTTGCTTCTTTCGTTAAAACCTGTAAATCGAGCCGGGCTCACTTAAATGATGACTTTCCCTGTACTCGATCAAAGCCCTGTCTTTTTTTCCCTTCTTTGAAAGGAACAGTTCGGTATTGGCATTTCGGCCCAACACAATTCCGAGAAAAATGCCGGCCACAATCACGGCCGCCAATTGCAAATATTTTGAATAATCGATTCCGGGGCGGGGCGGAAACTTCACATCCTTCATTTTCCGAAGGGTTTTGGCCACCAAGTCTTCCGGAACCTCCACATTCTCATCCAGCAGCGACATGCATTGATTGATCTGCTCCAGTCTGCCGGAACAGATTTTACATTCATTCAGGTGCTCAGCAACACTATTGTAACTGACCTCCGAACCGATGTATTCTTTCAATTGATTGCACTTCATAACTCTAAAGACGTTTGTATTTTTTAAATCCGGCGCAAAAAATTTATTTTTTTTTCTGAAGCTGATCCCGCCTCGAACAATTTACCTTGTTACAGTATTTACATTGCTCCCCGGCATCGAGCATATCTTTCAAAAGTTGATCAAGCAAAAGCTTCTGCTCTTCGGTACAAATACTTTTTATATTCTCGAAGTGCTTTATGGTTTGTTTCTTCATATTGGCTTCCATAACCCCAATATTGTTGGCCCATGATCCCATCACCGAATCGGAAGGAGATTCCGACGATAATTCTTCAATAAGCTTGAAGTTCAGTTCACATTTATAATCCAGAAATGCCTGGTACGATCTGAAAACATTGCTGTTCAGCGCCGATATTTTCTTGTACTGATCATCGCTCAGCCCAAGTTCTGTTTTCAGGAACTCATCGGAACTAAAACGTTCATCACGCTCTTTTTCACTGGTCTTGTTCATCAGCAGAAATGTTACAAACGCCGAGATATTGATCACCAGTAAAAAAATATTGAGCCACATCAGAATACGTTGTTTTGTTGACATATCCCTTTATTTTAAATGTTTTTTAAAGTACGAATACAGTGATTTTCGCAAGCTGACTTTCGCCCTGTAAATCAGCGATTCGACGGAGGCAACAGAGAGTTGCATCATTTCACCGATTTCCTTGTGCGAATAATCTTCGAATTTGTGCATCAGCAATGCTTTTTTTTGCATTTCCGGCAAACGGTCGATTGCCGTATAAAGCACAAACCCGGCCTCCTGCTCTTCCATTTTCCAGGCCGGAGTTTGATGGTCAATAAACGAAATGGCATGATTCCCGGATTCAGGCAACCTGCTTTTCTCCAATAGGTCGTTTGCCCGGGCCGGGTTTTTCTTCCGGAGAAAACTTATTGCTTTGTTGTATGAGATTTTAAACAGCCAAGCCGATAAATCATCCTCGTTGCGCAGGTGATGGATCGAACGGTAAACTTCGAGAAAAACATCCTGAAAAATATCTTCGGCATCGGTTGTATCACGTACCAACCGAAAAATGGCACAATAAACCAGCTTCTTGTATTTTTCAACAAGAATACCAAACGCATGATCGTTCTGTTCAAGTATTTTTGCTATCAGTTGTTTGTCATCCATTCACACAACAGTCGGGTTTAATTGACTGTAAATTTTGTTCCGGCAGGTGATTTTTTATCAACTTTAATGGTTTTTATAAATTCAAGAGCTTCTTCCCTGGTTTGGAATAAATCTCCTTCTTCCTCCCACCATGTATCGCCATTGGCAACCCCTATTTTAGTACAACCCGCCTTGGGCGCCAGGCTGACATTTTCGAGCGCTTTCATTTTTATTTTATCATTCTCAATGATCAACACTTTAGCTTTCACTTCCTTTGCTGCATGAATAACGCCATCCGGACTACTGAGAGTGACAATGCCATAGCAATCGGTGCCTTCTTTAATCCAGCTTCCGACCTTTTTCTGCAATGTTTCGTTCAACTGAAGTTTGGTTTCAGTCGCTTCGTATTGTGCTATTTCCTTTGACTTGTCTTTCGAATTACATGCCTGAAGTACAACGATAATAGCTATCGTATAAAAAATAAAAGTTAGTTTTTTCATATTTATTTGTTTTTTCTCTGTATAAGTAGACGCTTGCAAAACGCAAATCCAGCGCATCTTGCTCTATATCTTCTCAACTTTAAAGTCCCAACTGATCACTTATTTCACACATGGCTGACAGGCTCAGCGAGGCAAATTCATCAAGCGGCAAGCCAATTAATTCGCATTCCATGATATTTTCACGTTTCACCGAAGCAGCAAACGCCTTTTCCTTCATTCGTTTGGTAACCGATTTTACTTTTACGCTGCTCACTTTTTTATCAGGATAAACCAATGCCGTTGCAGTAATCAGACCGGTAATAGTTTCTCCTGCCGCCAGCGCATGCTGAAATTTAGTGGTCCGTTCTTTTCCCGAAGCCACCTCATTGTGCATCATGATGGCATCCAAAACATCATCGTCTACTTTTCCCTTCAGCATTTTTTCAGAATAGACACCGTGCGTATGTGGATTGGCATTTGTCACTTCCACATCAATGTCGTGCAAAAGGCCGGACAGTCCCCAGGCGTACACATCTTCCCCCAACCTCACAGCCAGCGCTTTCATGACCGCCTCGCTCGCCAGACAATGTTTTCTCATATTTTCGTTCTGAACATGCTCCATCAGCATATCCAGCGCTTCTTCCCTCGAAATCATACTAAAATTGGTTATTCGTTTGCCCCTATCTGAATTTAAAGAATGCAGCAGGCAAGAATGTCAGATACCCAATGTTTGATACACTACCTGCAACTCGAAACTCATAACTCGCAATTCGCATTAACTTTTTCTTTGTTCCTGATTATATTTCCTGCTTACTTCACCCTTAAATTCTAAATTTGCACCAAATTACTAAAACGCATGATTATGCCTTTGGAGATTGAAAGAAAATTTCTGGTAATTAAAGAAAAAATGACAATTGGTGTCCGTGGAGAGTATTTATGCCAGGGTTATCTGACTGACGATCCGGCCCGGACTGTACGGATCAGGATTGCAGGAGAACATGCCTTTCTAACCATAAAAGGCCCGGGTAGCGGGATTTCCAGAAGTGAATTTGAATATCCTATTCCGGTTTCGGAGGGCCGCGAAATGCTGAAAATGGCAATCTTCCCGCCTGTTGAAAAAACAAGGTACAAAATTCAGCATGAAGGACTTTTATGGGAGCTTGATATTTTCCACGGCAACAACGAAGGACTGCTGCTTGCCGAGGTGGAATTACAATCGGAAGACCAGAAAATTACACTGCCTCCGTGGGCCGGACGCGAAGTTTCGGGCGATCCGCGCTACTTCAACTCTTACCTGGCAAAGTTTCCTTTCGACACCTGGCCCGAGAATAAATTGGTGTAATTTTTGAAAGTGTCGCAAAACAAGTACAATTATTTTACGTTATTTTGAGAAACCAAACAAAACCTGATATGAGACTATTGATTTTAGCAGGCTTCCTTTTTATCTGCACCCTTGCATTTTCTATTCCCCTTGCCAACAATTCCGCTTCTGAAGAGCCAACCCAAACTGTCGATTCGTTACAGCAGGGAATGATTTTTCTAAAAAAACTGACGAGCCAGCAAGGAAAATGGTATTTCAATAATCCTGAATTTAAAAGATCAATCAAGGGACTGATCCATTTTCTCGAAGATGAACAGGTGGACACCGTTTTGTTTAAAATCAGCAAATATAAAACCGACTCACTTCTGATATTCCGCCGTTGGCAGGATGTAGCCGATACTCTGAGCATCCCGGGATTTGTACCTTCGGGACAAATCAACGAAAAAATGAAGCAGCTCGATCGCGAAATCAGGGATCAGAACCCGCTGGAAAAAATTCCGGTTCCTGAACATTTATTAGTCGGGCTTGAGAAGAAAGTTCCGTTTCTTCCCAAAGAAAAATCTCAAATTCTGGTCGATCGCGGGTTGTTTATTTTACCCGACAGTTTGAAAAACCTCTCGTTTAAAAAAGATACACTGAAGCCCGGAAGTAAAAAATATTTGCATTATCAGCAACTCGATAGTTTGCGGATCAAGCTTATAGAACAAGCCCGCGTAAAATACAACGATTCCCTGTTGCGCCATTATATCGATTCGGTTTCAACAACATACCGAAATACGGCTCTCACTCATTTTTCCGATTCGCTGCAAAACCAATTGTATGTTTCATTAAAAATGCAAAACAAACAACTGGTAAAATCATGGAACGATTCACTGGTGACATCAATGAACGATTCGATACGGCATCTGCTGCCATTGCTTGAAAAAAGGGCATACAAATATCCGCAGGATGTGTGGCTGCATAACCTTACCAACGATTCCACCAGGGTCCGGCTGCGCAATGGGGAAAACTACTCCACCCGCATGTTTATCAAAAACGAGCAAGCCGATTCGCTGGGCATAAAAGTTGAAAACCTGGGACGGAATTCAATGAAAATACTGATTGACGACGGGGTAACTTTTACCCGGTTCAAACAACAACAAAAGCGCGATATTCAGTTTAAAAACTTCACGCCCGATGAGAAACTGGTAAAAGTTGCCAAACGATATAATGTAATAACTCCCTGGAACCTGGGAGGAAACAGTACGTTTGGTTTTACACAGACTTCGCTGAACAACTGGAAAAAGGGAGGAAACAGTTCGCTCTCGTTACTGGCGGTATTAAAAGGTTTTGCCAATTATTCGAATGAAAAACTGAAATGGGAAAACAGCGCAGAATTACGCAACGGATGGATGCGAATAAATGAAGAAGACGAAGAAACAAAACTGCAAAAAAACGATGACAAGCTGGAATTAATTTCCAGGCTTGGCATAAGCGCGTTTAAAAAATGGTATTACAGCGGCGAGGTCGATTTTGAAACCCAGTTTTTCAATGGATATAATTACCCGGATACCGATAACCCGATTTCTGCTTTCATGGCGCCGGCCAAAACGCTTATTAAAATTGGTCTCGACTACAAACCCAACAAGGATTTTTCGCTGTTCCTTTCCCCTCTCACTTCGAAAACAGTATTTGTACGCGATACAGCGTTAATCGATCAAACTAAATTTGGAGTAAGTGCAGATAAACGCCGCTTCTGGGAACCGGGTTTCAACGCCGACCTGAAATTCAAAAAAACTATTTATACTGACATTGTATGGGAAACCAAATACAAAATGTTCTTTAACTACCGAAACCCGTTTAATAAGTTCGATATCAACTGGGAAAATCTGGTCAGCATGAAACTGAACGATTATATCAACATGAATTTCATGCTCCATCTTATTTACGATGACAATGTTACATTTCCAACTGACAAACTTGATGCCAATGGAAAAACGATATACGAACCCAGGTGGCAGGTAAAAGAACTGATTACCATCGGTTTTGCCTACAACATCAACCGCCGGATTTATAAACGCCAAAAAGTTAATTAACCGAAGCAAACCACATAAATGAAAACTTTCAAAAAATATTTTAAACTGGCGGCTGCCCCCGAGGATGTGTACAACGCGCTGACCAATCAGGCTATGATTGAGATATGGACCGGAGAAGATGCCATAATGGAAGAAAAATCCGGTACCGAATTTTCACTTTGGGACGGCAGCATTACAGGCCTCAACATGGAGTTTGTGAAAGACAGCAAAATTGTCCAGGAATGGTTCTTTGGCGAAGAAGAGGAAAAATCAATCGTGACCATCAAGCTGCATCGCGATAAAAAAGGCACCACGATGGAAGTTTTGCACACCAATATTCCCGATGAAGCATACGAAAATATTGTTGAAGGCTGGCAGGAAGATTATTTTGATGCGCTGAACCAACTGTTTGAAGAATGAAGACGGCCACTTACTGGATTGAAAAATTAGAACTTCAGGAACATCCGGAAGGCGGATGGTTCAACGAAACATACCGTGCAGTGGAACGGATTGAAAAAGAAAATCTGCCACAACGGTACCCGTCGTCAAGGTGTTTCTCAACCACTATTTATTATCTGCTTGAAGGCGGCGACCGTTCTGTTTTTCATCGGTTAAAGTCCGACGAAACCTGGCATTTTTATACCGGCACTTCATCCATCCGGCTTTTTATTATTTCTCCGGAAGGAAAACTGACCCAACATTTGGTAGGTTCCAACCCCGATCACGATGAAACATTTCAGTTACTCATCCCGCAAAACCATTGGTTTGCAGCCGAACTGACCAACATAGAAGGTTATTCACTGATTGGCTGTACCGTTGCCCCGGGGTTTGAATTCGACGATTTCGAGATGGGCAAACGCAGTGATTTGATAGAAATATTTCCACAACACCGGGAAATTATTGAAAAGTTGACAAAAAACTGATCGACGATATTTTCAAGCATTATAGTATTCATTTTAAAAACTTACTTCATGAAAAACATTGCATTCTTTATCGTTGCAATTCTTTTCTTCACTTCTTGCAGCAGTCCGAAAAAAAGCAACAATACTGAAACAAAATCCGCCAAATGGACACAGGAGCAGGCCCAGGCCTGGCAACAAAAACACGGCTGGCTACGGGGTAGTAACTTCAACCCAAGCACAGCCATCAACCAGTTGGAAACATGGCAGGCCGAATCGTTCGACACGGTTACCATCGACCGGGAACTGGGCTGGGCGCAGAACATCGGCATGAACTGCATGCGTGTGTACCTCCACCATGTGGCATGGGAAGTGGACAAGGATGGTTTTAAAAACCGGATGGCCAAATACCTGGAAATTGCCGACAACCACGGCATAAAAACCATTTTTGTATTTTTCGACGACTGCTGGAACCCAACCTACCAGGCAGGCAAACAACCCGACCCGAAACCGGGTGTTCACAACTCGGGATGGGTACGCGATCCGGGCGACCTGATTTTTCAGGATTCAACTCTGGTTAATACGCTGGAAGCATACGTGAAAGATGTGCTGACTACGTTTAAAGATGATCAGCGAATTGCCATCTGGGATTTGTACAACGAACCGGGAAACTCAAAATACGGGAACAAGTCGATGCCTTTGCTGCAAAAGGTGTTTGAATGGGGTTGGGAAGTTCGTCCGTCGCAACCTCTTTCATCCGGTGTGTGGAAACTTTCTCTTTCTGAATTAAACAAATTTCAGGTTGAAAATTCGGATATTATCACGTATCACAACTATGAAAGCCCGGAAAAACATCAGGCCGCAATCGACACCCTGAAACGATACAACCTTCCGCTGGTGTGTACCGAATACATGGCACGCCGCAACAACAGCCTGTTTACCAACATTATGCCCATACTGAAAGAAAACAATATTGGCGCCATCAACTGGGGGCTGGTAGCCGGAAAATCGAACACCAAATATGCATGGGACGAGCCTATCGCCGATGGTTCGGAACCGTCGCTCTGGTTTCACGAAATTTTCCATCCCGACGGAACTCCATACAAACAGGAGGAAGTTGACCTTATAAAAAATTTGACAATAGAATAAAGAAGGCCGGATAAAAAAGGAAGCTATCTAAAAAGCCTGGGATCGAGTCATCCCGATCCAGAGTGCTCGGGATTTCGGAATCTCATCTTTCTAATAATCAGACCCTGAAATAAATTCAGGGTGACGCGAATTGCGGATTTTAGAACTTTTCAGACAGCTTCCTTTTTCTTTTTTACTCCTAAATATTGATTACCCGCTGTATTTCAATCAAATCTTCGTCAATACTGTGATGAAGTTTCACTGCCTTACTGAACGGCACATGAACCGTTTTTTCGTTTTTCAGTCCGATCATAATGCTTTTCTGATCGTCGAGTAAGGCATCGACTGCTGCAACACCCATCCGGGTAGCCGCCACGCGGTCTTTGGCTGTCGGACTACCGCCGCGCTGGATATGTCCAAGAATAGAAACGCGCACATCCAGATCGGGATGTTCTTCGGTAACCGTCTGCGCAATTTTTATGGCCCCTCCCATTTCATCCCCCTCAGCAACAATAACAATGCCGCTGGTTTCCTTGGTTTTGTAACCTTTGGCGAGAAACTTTTTAAGCTCTTCGTGCTGTTCCTTCGATTCGGGGATCAAAATTACTTCCGCGCCCACAGCAATACCGCTGTTCAGGGCCAGTAACCCGGCTTCGCGCCCCATCACTTCGATAAAGAAAATACGTCCGTGCGAACTTGCTGTGTCTTTAATTTTGTCGACAGCCTCCACAACTGTATTCAAAGCGGTGTCGTATCCAATCGTATAATCGGTCCCAAACATGTCGTTATCGATCGTTCCCGGAATTCCAACCATCGGGATGTCGTATTCCTGCGAAAAGACCAGCGCACCGGTAAACGAGCCGTCGCCGCCAATAACCACCAGCGCGTCAACATCATGTTTTTTTAGATTCAAATATGCTTTTTCGCGTCCTTCGGAAGTAAGAAAATCCTTGCTTCTCGCGGTCTTCAGAATCGTTCCTCCCTGGTTTATAATTCCACTGACATCCGATGAATGAAGCGAAATAAACTGCCCTTCAATCATTCCCTGATAACCGTGACGGATTCCGACCACCTGTAATCCGTGTGACAAAGCTGCACGGGTAACGGCCCGGATGGCTGCATTCATGCCCGGTGCATCGCCGCCCGAAGTGAATACCCCTATTTTCTGAAGTTTCTTGCGTTTGGGGCTTACCCCGTTTTCTGTATTTACTTTTGAATTCATTGTCTTTTCGTTTGGTGTGCAATTAACGATACAAAGTAAAGACTGCTTTCCGTATATGAAATCATGCCTGTTTTTAAACAGGAAGTTTTAATGTAGAATTAATGGTTGACCAGCAGTTCGCGGATTTGTTCCATCAGCCACTGCGGCGTGGAAGTGGCCCCGCAAATACCAACCGATCCGGCATTTTCGAACCATCCAAAGTCCAGTTCTTCAGGCGAAGAAATAAAATAGCTTCGCGGGTTGGTTTGCAGGCAGACATCGTACAGGATGCGGGCATTCGAACTTTTCTGCCCGCCCACAAAAACAATTACATCGTGCTGCGCGGCAAATTCTTTCATCCGCGGAACCCGGTTGGCAACCTGCCTGCATATCGTGTCGTGCACCTTCAGCTCGCTGTTCCTTGAGTATTCCTGAATATTGCTCTTCAACTGCTGAAATTTTTCAATCGATTTGGTCGTCTGGGCAAACAATACGGCAGGTTTTTCGGGATCAATAGTTTCAAGATCGCCGGGTTCTTCAACAATAATTGCCCGGTTACTGGTTTGCCCAATCAGTCCATTAACTTCAGCATGACCCTGCTTTCCGTAAATGATTACCTGCCCGCCTGCTTTTTCCATCTCTTCGGCAGCCTTTTTAACCCTTTGCTGAAGTTTTAAAACTACCGGGCAGGTAGCATCAATCAGCTCAATATTATTTGCCCGGGCATATTCGTACGTTGAAGGCGGCTCGCCATGAGTCCGCACCAGCACCCTGCAATCCGACAGGGTACGATACGTTTCATGGTCAATAATGATCAGTCCGAGTTTTTCGAGGCGGTTCACCTCCATGCCATTGTGCACAATATCGCCCAGACAATACAATTTCCCGTCGCTCAGCAGGGCATCTTCCGCCTTTTTAATGGCACTGACCACCCCAAAACAAAAACCCGATTTATGATCGATTACAACGTTCATTTTCCAATCCGTTTTTCGGCTTTTTCAAGTACCCAGCGGAATTGTTCTTCGCGCGAAATATGACTGTTATCGAGCAACAGGGCATCATCGGCTTGTTTCAGGGGACTGGCTGCACGCGACGAATCGATGCGGTCGCGCTCCATCACATTTTGCAGTATTTCGTTAAAATCGACAGTCTGCCCTTTCTCTGTCAGCTCGTCATAGCGGCGTTGGGCGCGCACTTCCGGCGAAGCGGTCATAAATATTTTCAATTCGGCATTCGGGAAAACCACCGTACCAATATCGCGGCCATCCATCACAATACCTTTGTTCTCCCCCATTTTTTGCTGAAGTTTCACCATGGCAGCCCGCACCTCTTTTATGGTTGCCACCGGACTTACATGGTTGGCTACCGGCAACTGCCGTATTTCTTCTTCCACATTCTCACCGTTCAGATAGGTCTCATTCTGCAAGGTTTTCGGGTTGAACCGGAACTCAATATTGACCTCGCCCATCCGGGCAATTAAACCGGGTTCATCCACTTTTTTATCAGCCGCCAGTCCGTTGCGCAGGGCAAATAAAGTAACGGTGCGGTACATCGCCCCGGTGTCGATATAAATATAACCCAGCCGTTTGGCCAACTCTTTGGCAACCGTGCTTTTTCCGCAGCCTGAATGCCCGTCGATAGCGATGATAATGCGGTTTGGTTTTTCCATTTCCTTTTTCATTTCAGCAACAAATATAAAGGAAATTGGAGAAGGTTTCCCTGATTCCGCCAGAGTTTCACAAAACTTCGGAATCATTTTCCTTCACTGTTATTATGAGATTCCGGCCTGCGCCGGAATGACGCATCAAACGAGAATCAGGTAACCAACGGATGTATTCGGTGGAATGATTGCGCCGGAATGACGCATCAAACGAAGAATGGCCGGAATTTCTTATTTTTTTCTGAAATTATCGTTCAGGTTGATTGCCAGCGAGAGATGGCTGGAGGCTCCGGCCAGGTGATAACGCGCCAACCCATAATTCAGCTCAAAACGCGAAATTCTGAAACCAAGTCCAAAGGAAAACCCGACAGTAGACATTTTTTCATCGTATTTTAATTCCTGTCTGCGCTGATAATTATACCCAAGGCGAAGCGTAAAATTTTCAGAAGGCAGCAATTCAACTCCTAAAATCAGGTGACGAAGAAATTTTTTGCCCAATCCGTCTTCCTCCACTGTTGTACCGGTAAGATCACCTTCCTCCGTTTCGGGTTGTGCCAGCGTCCATTTCTGAAGGTGCTGCAAGGTTCCGGCAATCCGTATCGGCGCATGTCCCAGTCGCTTGGAAAAGCCCATCTGTACATCGAACGGAAGCGGTTCGCGCTCGCCATTATCGTAATAGGTAGTAATTTGTGTTCCTATGTTTTTAACAGCCAACCCGATTGTGGTCAACCCGTCTTTGCTTTGGTAACTTGCCCCCAGATCGGCAGCAATCCCCGCCGACTGGTAGGTTTCAAACGACGACCAGATGGGTTTCAGGTTAACGCCAACCGAAATGCGTTCGAACTGGTACGACCAAAGAATGTTAAGCGCGTATTCAGCAGCATGGAATGTAGTTCCGGTTACCTCCCCGTTGGGCAGCGCTTCAATAAATGTCCCGTAATTGATGTAGTGCATTCCCGCCGCCAGATTGCCCGGCAAACCAACGGGCAGCGAATATGCCACATAGCCATAGTTCACATCGCTGATGTAATTCACATAGTTGGCAACCAGATGATTTTGCATTTCTCCGGTGAGCAATGCCGGATTGTTGTATGCTACGTTTAAGTCCGTTTCGTCAGCCAGCGCTATCTGATTTCCTCCCAAAGCAGCCATACGCGCCGAGTTGGACAGGTTCAGGAATTCATAGGTATTTTCTCCTCCGATCTGAGCTTTCGAAAGGAGCGGAATTACAAGAAAGAGTACAAAGAAATATCTAAAGTTCATGCTGAAAATGCCACGTTTACTGATCAAACGTCAAAGATATTTTTTTATTACAAGAAGAGAGGCGGAAAGTTTGAAAAAATAGGAGCCAGCCAGTTCCTCTTTACCACTAAAGCTCAAACGAGGAGGAAGAACGGAAATCTACGATCCCGGTTTGCAGATACGGAAGTACGCTTTTCTGATTCCGTATTTATACGTTTGTAAATACGGAATCACAAGCTCGTAAATACGGAAGTACAGATTTGCCCTATCCCCAGCCCTTCCCCACAAAGGCATAGCCGTCAAGCTAAAGATGTAATTTATTATTTATCAGCGACAAATGAAATACAACCACCCCGTCCCGGAGAAACCGGGACACCTCCCGATTCCCGGGACAAGCTCTCCTAAAAAAAGGAGGGGAAACCGAAGCAAGTTGCGGCAGCGAAGAACCACCAGGCCTCCCAAATTGTCACTGCCCAAAATTTCTCCTCCTGGATAGGAGGAATACCCGAGGAACGAAGGGGGAAGTGGTTGATTGTTTAAAGTAAAATATAGAATCAGTAAAAATTATTAGTACTGAAAAATAGTTATTTACAAAGATTTATCCCTTAGCTTGACGGTTATGTCCACAAAGGGAAGGGAGTTTGGCCGGAGAAAATAACAATGGCCGTTCTAAAAAGTATGAAACAACAATATTTGTACAGGCCAAAAGGAGGCTGTCCAAAAAGTTCTAAAATACGCAATTCGCGTCACCCTGAACTTGTTTCAGGGTCTGATTATTAGAAAGATGAGATCCCGAAACAAGTTCGGGATGACTCGATCCCAGACTTTTTGTACAGCCTCTTAGGGGGTGTCATTCCCCTTTGAGTTTTTAGATTTTCCCTTTACGTATTTGCATTTATACTTTGGGTATTTCCACCAGTGTCAACATGTTTTTGTTGATTACGCTGCAAGACCCGCCCGATAGCTTGCCTGATAAACAGGATATTGAAATGCTAAAATAAATTTGTTTAACAGAAATGAAAGATAAAAAAATAGTAAGTTTATGGTGCTATTTGCAAGGTGCATAATTATAATTCGCTGCAAATAAAGAAACTAACTATGAATGAAACTATACTAAATACGACAGACGATTTGTATAAGACATTTGATAAATTTCGAAGTGCCAGTAGATATAAATTCAGAGGACAATCGAACCTTGAATGGAAATTAGTTCCAAAGGCAGGTCGATTTCCTTTTAAAAACAGGAATGACCAAGAACTTTTTAGACAATGGAAAAGAAGAGCCAAAATATTACTCGATAAAGAATATAAAACTGACTTAGATTATTTGACAATTGCACAACATTACGGCATCCCAACTAGATTGCTTGATTGGAGCCATAGTCCACTTGTTGCAACTTTTTTTGCATGTATTGACAATTATGAAAATGATGGCGTTTTATATGCTTATAAACCTAACAAACTAGTATTACCTAATGAAATTAATAATCCATTTAGTACTAAAGCAAATGAAATTATCTTCATTCAACCTGAAGCCTCATCAAATAGAATTTTAAACCAACTTGGTTACTTTTCTCTTCACAATGAACCTAAATTGGAATTAAATGAATCAAATTCCAACCCTTCTCTAGAAAGAATAATAATTCCAAAATCATTAAAAAAAGAAATTATATTTATTCTTAATCAATTTGGAGTAAGTGACTTGACGATTTTTCCTGACATAGAAGGTTTGACTAAATATTTGTGTTGGTTCTATGAGAATTATGAATTCTGGGACGGGACGATAAAACAATAACTATGCATAATCGAGTAGCCCGCCCCGCCAGCAAACGCTGACAGGGAGAGGCTCTCACACCACCGTACGTACGCGAGCTTCGCTCCTCCCTTTCAATTTAAATGTCTGGTAGACATTTAAATTGAAAGGCACGTACACGGCGGTTCGTTAAGTCGTCGGGAATTGTAGCGAATAATGGCCATCCATTTGGGACGACCTGATTTGGTTGTAGATTTCCAACAATGGAACGTAACCCCGCTTTTTCAATCGCTCAACTGTAATGGTAGTCTGAGAATTGGGGACTGTGCAATTGCCCATCCCCTGTCTCCCCTTCGTTTGAGTGAAGCGGTAACGAAGGGTTTATTTTCTGTCGTCTGTGACGACAAATTCATACAACATCTGTTTCAGTCGCGCCCTCCCTGGATGCAAGATTTCCTGCCGAACTATAACCCGGAAAAAAAACTGTGTGCCGGTTACGAATAAAATAGTAATCGGACGACATGCTTATATATTTTGAGCGCTGTTGAAAGGTGGTGTTAAAATCGCCTCGTCACAGACGAGAACTTGCAAACACCTCGTTACCGCTATGCTCAAACGAGGTGTAGAACGCCCTGACGATAGTTGCAAAACACAAAAAGGCCGTCTCATTCTTTATTTTGAGACGGCCTCATTGTGTCAATTATATACCTGACTGATTAGAATTTGTATGCTATACCAATGTTTGCATACGAGATGGAATAACCGACTTCAACGTATGCGCCAAAATTTTCGCTAAACTCGTAACGGGCGCCTACAAGACCACCAACAACAAGACCGCCTGCTGATGGTGAAGCAACAGAACCGGCATTCGGTCCATCGTATTTCGTACTGGCCACGTTATACCCTAAAACCAAACCACCGTACGTATCCAGTTTATTGATGAGCGGATAGTGGACTAAGCCCCGCGCAGCAATAACGATATTGGTGTATTTCCATGAGTAATTCATTCCATAACCGGCAAAGTCTTCTTTGTAGCCATAGTAGCCCAAATTTCCGCCAAGACCTAAAACAAGGCCATCAACACCCAAAAAGTCGTCTTTAACGCCTTTTTCATACGATACTTCGACAGGGGTTCCGTTGCCGTTTAACCCAACACCCAATTTAAATAATTGAGTTCCTTTTTCAAACATTTCCTGTGCATTTGAACTCACAGAGAAGAATGCGATAGCTGCAATAATCAATGTTAATTTTCTCATAGTTTTTTATTAATTTATAAATTTTACTATCCTGTTCTTTCCGGAAACTATATTCCGGTAAAACGGAATCAATGAATTTTGAAATCAGAAATTTTATGTCGTAAAGCTATGCACCTTGGGAGAAAAAAGGCAAAAATGCAAGGAGACAAAAAGTGGACAATTGAAAAAACAAATTCACTCTTATTCGAATACAGGGTAACCGCCGTTCGAGCCGTCAACCTTCCATTTGTGGTAGTTACGGTCGCTCCGCTGTTCGGCCAGTTCATTCAGCGCCTGAAGCAGTGAACCTTCGTACGCTTTTCGCTTTCCGGGGCCGTCATCACTCCGGGCCAAAACGGTAGCCGTGGGGTTCTCAAAAAAGTAGGTTGCTCCCAGATGGAAATCTTCGACCATCTTACTACCATTCTTTTTGTAATAGTACGATCCTTTTCCGTAGGTAATATCGCTGTTGATACCACCAGGTTGTGGCTGTTTAAGCCAGAATATATTCATTGCTGCTGACTTATGGTTTTCATCTTCGCCCCACAGCACATCTGCCAGTCCGATAACGCCACCCACCACGTTTGTTCCGGATCCTGTGACACTCAGCGCACCAATGTTGTAGCAGTTCTGGGCATATACCGAGCTTCCGCCAATACCTCCGGCATTTAGGGTGGTGCCTGTTCCGGAAACGCCATTGATACTGCCTGTGTTGTAGCTGTTAATTACCATACGGCCAAATCCGGCGATACCACCCACATTAAGCGCATCCACTTTTTCGGTTGACGAGACGGTAATCGAGCCGGTATTGCAGGTGTTGATGTATCCGCCAACACCACCAAACGGATAGGAACTGTTGTGAAATCCGGGTTTGTCGCCAAGCTCGCCGCCACCAATGCCGCCCACAGCTATTTTTTTGCCGGTTTTCAGGACTACATCAATGTTTCCGCTGTTGTATATTTTACCCGGTTCGATGTATTGCATCGGTCTCGACATCGGTGGATTCGTGGTATTTCCGGCACCCACCACACCTCCGATACAAGCCGATTTGATGTCGCCCGTAGCAGAAATGTTCAGTTTACCGGTGTTGTAAATGTCGGTACATTCGCATCGGTACCCCACACTGGCAAGCACCCCGCCAATTTGCATTTCGTTGCCCGAAGCTTTAACGGTAATGGTTCCGGTATTGTAGCAACCGAATATTCCACCGTGTTTCAGGTTCGGGGCAAAGGCAGCACCCGCTTCGGCACAAACGCCGCCAATTTGCAGGTTGCCGGGACTTACAATCGACTGGTTATTTTTGGCCTTTACATCAACAATGTTTCCCTCAACCACGATGGTTCCGCCGAAATGTGAATTACTCATGGTGTATTTACAGATCGCCGCCAATCCTCCCACAATGGCCTCGCCGCTTCCTTTCACCGTAATTGTTGCTTCGCTCGAACATCCTTCCATCACATTGGGCTCAACCGCAATGGAAGCCGCATAAACCGTAAGTAAAATTTTAAAAGTTTTATACTGATAGAATTCGCGGTTGTAGGTGATTGTTGACCCCTTGCCAATCGTGAGATTCTTAACTTGCTCAACACCCTGAAAAAGAGCCAGCCTCATTTCGGCAGTACCTTCCATATCATCGATAATCGGCTCGGTTTTTTTGTCGCTGATGCGCAGGTTGGTAATTACATGGCCACCACCGTCAAAATTTATCCAGGTATCCGGTATCGGGATAAACTCGTACAAGGCACCATTCATATCCAAATCGACGGTGAGTTTTACGAAGTTGTCCTTAAATGAATGGCGGAGTCCTTTTAATCCGTTCTTTTCACCGAATCCGACCATATCGCCGATATTCGCCAGTTTGTGCAGATACGCCAGTTTTCCGGCGGTATCGATGATAAACGGATTGCTCTCGCTGTTGGGCTGCGAGGAATCAAGCGATTTGAACGGATAAGCCTTACCATCCCATTTCTTCCCGTCAACAGCATGGGCTGGTGACAAACAGAAAAGAAACAAGACAAAAAAAACATTCAGGAATAGTAATGCGGGGCGTAGATTTTTAATTTTCATAAGTGAATAATTTATTTTTTAATGGTGAAGGCGAATAGCCATAAATAATCGTTGCGGCACACGTCGATTCATTTTTAGCAAAGCTAAAAACCTTTCAAAATTAGAAGTGAAATACCAGTAGACAAAAAGTAGACAACTGAAAAAATAACTTCAAAATATGAGTCCACTCCGAAAAGTCAAAAACCCCTAAATCCCCTAAAGGGCATAGCCGTCAAGCTAAAAATATAATTTCCTATTTATCAGCGATAAATGAAATACAACCACCCCGTCCCGGAGAAACCGGGACACCCCTCCTAAAAAAAGGAGGGGAAACCGAAGCAAGTTGCGGCAGCGAAGAACCACCATGCCTCCCAAATTGTCACTGCCCAAAATTTCTCCTCCTGGACAGGAGGAGTACCCGAGGTACGAAGGGGAGGTGGTTGATTGTGTAAAGTAAAATATAAAACCAGTAAAAATTATTATCACTGAAAAATAGTTATTTACATAGATTTATCTCTTAGCTTGACGGCTATGCCCTAAAGGGGACTTTGAAAAATTTATTGATTTTCAACGAGTTCCCTTTTAGGGGTTAGGGGTAAAGAAGTTGAAAATCAATAAATTTAGACTTTTCGGAGTAGGCTCAAATATAAATACCGAATAGTAGAAACTTAATCCGGGGATGACATTCTAAATATTTTGCAAAAAAGCAACCAAATTTGTTTCCCGTCCGATTGCGAGTTTTTGCCTCAGTCTCAAACGTGCTTTTTTCAGGGCATCATCCGACTGAAAAGTAATTTGTGCAATGTCTTTATTGCTCATATTGAGTTTTAAAAAAGCACATATTTTTCGCTCATTCGCGGTAAGGTTTGGAAATTGAGTGTTTAGCTTTTCGTAAAAGGAGAAGTGTACCTTTTCAAATAAAATTTCAAATTCATCCCAGTTCGAGTTCAACGAAACTCGTTTATTGTCGGATATAAGCGTCTTAATTTTTTGTTTGCCTTCCGGGGTAGTGTCTTTTTCTATTTCCATCAACCGATCAATAGTTTGGGTATCGCGTTCCGAGTTTTGGATTAATTTTAAGGTAGCGGCGGTCATCGATCTCTGGTTCGATTCAAGCTCCCGGTTTATCCGATCTATTTCGCTGGTCAACAATTGTGCTTTTGCGGCTTCAATTTCCTGAAGTGCAATTTCTGCATTTTTACGTTCGGTAATATCCCGGATATTTGCCACTACCGATTTAATTGCCGGATGATCAAGAAAATTCTGTGTCACAGCCTCAAACCAGACATACCCCTTTTCTTTGTGCTTATGCCGGTATTGAATGATGTCTGCAACATCTTTGTTTGCCATGACCCGGGCCCAATGCTGCCGAACAATATCTATATCTTCGGGAAAAATAACATCGTCAATTGTGCCTAACAAATCTTCTACATTATACCCTGTAAGGCTTTTGGCCACATCACTAATGAAAAATTGTTCTCCCTTTTCATTTGCCAAAACAAGAATATCATTTGAGTTTTTAATCAAAAGTTTTAACCTTTCCTCGCTCTCTTCAACCATCGCTTTAGCCTCAACCAGAGCATCATTTGTAGTCATTAATTCTTCATTAACAACCAGATATTCTTCATTTAATTCTTCTATCTCGTGTTTCTGACTGGCAAGAATAAGGTTGGTTTTGTTTTTCATCCGGTACGACCGGAATATATAAACAGCTAATAAAGACATTAATACAAAACCAACAATAAGAGAAAACAAAATCGTTCGCTGTACCGCGTCTTTCTTTTGTTGTTCCAGTTCAATGGCTTGTTTCTCTTTTTCAAATTTATAGGTGTATTCGAGTTCCGCGATTTTCTTCACGTTCTTTTCGTTGTAAACACTATCATTTATTTGTGTATATCGTCTGTGGTGGAGGTAAGCATTTTTATAATCGCCGGTAGCTCCATAAATTTCCGACAACTGATAGTGAATATCCTTCTGGTTATCCATTAGTTTTAGTTCATTGGCAAGCTCTAAGCTTTTTTGATTGTATGCTAATGCTTTTACATACTCCTTTTGAAGAAGATATATGCCTCCGATCTTGATACATGTTTCACAAATTGTTCGTTTCCGGCTTAGCTCTTCCGATATTTTTAGCGCCCGCGAATAGTTTTCCAGAGCTTTGTTGTAATCACCCCGGGCACGATAAAAATCACCAATTTTGCTTACTACGCGCAATACAGGGGTTTGATAGGACAGTTTTTCTACGATTATTAAAGCCTTTTGGAAATACTCCAATGCTTCCGGTTTATTGGTTTGCAGATATACAATGCCTATTTCTTCATAACAATTAGAAATCAGACGTTTGTCGTTTAATTTCTCCGCTATTTTCAATGCCCGGTGTTCATAGTCCAAAGCTTTTTCATAGTCACCCTGCAATGTATAAATACTCCCTATATTTATAAATGACAAGGAGATACCTGATTCTTCATTTTCTTCCTCATTAAGTTTTAAAGTTTTGTGGTAAAATTCGAGTGCCTGTGGATAATTTCCCTGATATTTATTGATTTCCCCGATATTGTTCAGGATTCCTGAACGCATTTTCCTGTTTTCAAACTTTTCTAATATCTGTAACACTTTTTGATATCCTTCAAGAGCTTTTTCGTAATCACCTTTCCCTGTATAAATCACCGATAAACTGGCCAGGCCTCTTGCGAGCATTGACTGATCATTCAGCTCTTCGGCCATCCGTATGGCTCTTTGGTAACATTCAGTTGCTTCTGAAATATTGCCTATGGCCGCATACTTTATACCGCAAGAAATCAGGCAGTTCGAAATTCCTTTTTTGTAATTGATCTCTTCGGCAATTTTTAATGCTTTTTGAAAATAATCCAGGGCCAGCTTGTCTGATTCATTGTATGAAAATGACGTTCCAAGTAAATAATAACTCTCTGACTTCCCTTTCCTGAAATTTAATTTGTCGGCTAATTCAATGGCCTTATTGGCATAGTCATACGCTTTGTTGGCATCATTTTTATAAATATTCCTGATTATTTCATTGAGCAACTTTACTTTAACCGTATCGTCTGCCGGGTGGATCTTCAAACAATTTTCAAGGCTGTCCAAACTGGTTGTCCGGGAATATGTAGCATCACTTGTGAAAAATGCTAAAAGCAGGAACAATATCTGTATGGGCTTATTTATGTGCATTTCTTTGGTTTTTTACGATTCAGGTATTGACCCTGCAAAACTATACTAATTAACGGAAAAGCGTTTCTTTTTCGGCGTTTGTATTCATTTGTATTGATTAAAATCGATGAATACCGCTTACCCGATAAACCGGATGTTTAAATGCCAAAATAAATTTATCTAACAGAAATGAAAGATAAAAAATAGTAAGTTTATGGTGCTATTTACTAAGTTAGCGGTCATGCAAAAAGCGACATTCAACATACAGCAACATGACAATTTGAGCAATTATAAAACAAGGAGGAAATATGGCATTCAAATGTAAAATTGGGTTACATTCATGGAATGGATGTAAATGTTCTGAGTGTGAGAAAACGCGTGACGAACAGCACGACTGGTCCGCAGATTGTGAAAAATGTTCTAAATGTGGAAAAATTAGAGAGAATCATCATAACTGGTTAAAAGATTGTGAAATATGCGATACTTGCAATAAAACTAGAGAAAACTATCATATTTGGATTAAATGTATATGCTCCACTTGTGGAAAAGATAAACACCATTGGGAGAGATCAATATGTAAATTTTGTGGCCAAGATAATTCAAAAATAGCTACAGATTTATTATTCAAAGGAGCAATATCAGGCGATATTCATGAGGTTAATCAAGCAATTCTTGCAGGTGCTGACTTAGCTGCTATAGACGAACAAGGCTGGCCAGCGATTCTACAAGCGGCATCATCCGGTATGATTGAAATTGTAAAGGCCATTTTAATGGCTGGTGTTGACATAAATAAAAAATACACAAATAAAAAGGGAGAAAAGAATCTCACAATACTGCATATAGCATCTTACTGCGGACATACTGAATTAGTGAAATATTTAATAAATTATGGTGCAGATATTAATGCTCAAGACGATGATGGTTCGACCTCATTATTTAATGCAGTTGTGCGGAATCATTTTGAGACAGTAAAGGTTTTATTAGAGGGAGGGGCAAATATAAATTTGAGCAGAAAAGGCATTACTCCCCAAATGTATTCCTTTAGTCAAAAATATTCAGGAATTAATAAGCTGTTATATGATTACAATAAAAAACCGAATAATGATTTGATTATTAATTTACCCCCAAATAAATTAAATGAAACTTACAAAACAATTAAAATAGGCACTCAAGAATGGATGGCAGAGAATTTAAATGTTAGTCATTTTCGAAATGGAGATATTATTATAGAAGCCAATACAGATGACGAATGGATGAAAGCTGCCGATGATAGGTGGCCAGTATGTTGTTCCTATCAAGATAATCCAGAAAATGATAAAAAATATGGTAAGCTTTACAGTTGGTATGCAGTAAGTGATCCAAGAGGGTTAGCACCAGAAGGTTGGCATATCCCAAGTGATGAAGAATGGAAACAACTAACTGATTTTTTAGAAGTAGAAACTGCGGGCATAAAAATGAAAAGTATCGATGGGTGGAAAGAAGATTCAAGAGGTGGTATAAGTACAAATGAAAGTGGGTTTAATGGACTACCAATTGCTAAGTGCGCTAGTGGGCCGCGCTTCGGTATTTATGGTATCTCAGGGGCTTGGTGGAGTTCTACTAGTGAGGATACAAAAAATGCTTGGAGTCGCGACTTAATATCTTATAGAAAAGAATTGACACGAGAACTTGAGTGGAAATGGCATGGGCTTTCAATTCGTTGCATTAAGGACTAAAAAACAATTGAAAAGGGGTAACTTATACTTTTAAAGATCAAGTAAACTAGTATTTAAAATGCACGAACCGCTAACAGCAAAATACCCGCAAGCCGGGTTTCGGCGTTTCGTTGACAGGGAATTAGCCCCGGAAACCCAGGATCAAAATCACCTTCCGCCAACTGGTGGATTCATCGGAAAACTCCCACCCTCGTATAGCTGCAAAATATCCTTTTTCTGTATAAAGGAGAACCCGGGCATATTTGGTATTCGCGAAACTTTTCTAACTTAGTTTCTCATAAACTAATCCGAAATTCTAACCAAAAAAGAAAATCACAAATGGCACGAAAGACAGTCGGCATTCACGAAAAATTACCAATCTTAGAAAGTTTACCTTTGAGTTTTCAGCACCTTACGGCGATGTTTGGCGCAACCATCCTGGTTCCGATACTTCTCGGTGTCAACCCGGCCATTGCATTGCTGATGAACGGAATTGGCACATTGCTCTATTCCTGGATAACAAAAGGTGGCATTCCGGCTTATCTGGGTTCCAGCTTTGCATTCATCGCGCCGACACTTCTGATCATTACTTCCTACGGAGGTTTTAGCCATGCGCAGGCAGGTTTTATTTTCTTCGGACTATTTTTTATTGTCATTTCATTTGTTGTGAAGAAATGGGGAATTAAATGGATCGATGTGGTGATGCCACCTGCTGTAATGGGCGCTGTTGTTGCCATTATTGGATTAGAATTAGCACCGGTAGCTGCCCAGCAATCGGGGCTTGCACCGTGGCCGGCAAACGTTGGAAGTATGGTTGAACCTTTCATTCCATCGACCAACGTACTGATTGTTTCCATGTTTACATTGGCAATCGGAATAATTGGCTCGGTAATGTTCCGCGGTTTTTTACAGGTAATCCCGATTTTGATCGCTGTCGTTGCAGGATATATGTTGGCTTTGGCAATGGGAATGGTCGATACAACAACCATCGGCAATGCTTCGTGGTTTGCCTTACCAAAATTTCAGGCTCCTGTTTGGGACATCAATGCGATCATCATTATAGCGCCTGCATGTATTGTGGTTTTGGCCGAACACATAAGCCATTTGATCGTTACCGGAAAAATTACGGAAAGTGATTTGATGAAGAATCCCGGCTTGCACCGTTCGCTGCTTGGCGATGGCATCAGCAATGTGATTTCCGGTTTTGCCGGTTCGCCTCCAAATACAACTTACGGAGAAAATATCGGGGTAATGGCTATCACCCGGGTTTATTCCGTTTGGATTATCCGCGGGGCTGCAATTCTCGCTATTGCGTTCTCGTGCATTGGTAAAGTTTCGGCCGCCATTTCCACTATCCCAACACCTGTGATGGGCGGAATAACCATGTTGCTTTATGGCGTAATTGCTGTTCAGGGATTCCGGATGTTTGTTGAGCAAAAAGTGGATTTCAGCAAAAACCGGAACATGGTTCTCGGGGCCATTACGTTTGTGGTAGGCGTTAGCGGTGCAAGCATCAGCATTGGTTCAGTACAGTTGAAAGGGATGGCATTTGCTGCAATCGTCGGAGTTGTTTTGTCGCTGCTTTTCTGGTTGTTTGGCAAACTGGGCTGGATGAACAACGAGGTGTAGATATATAATGGCAATTCCTGATCTCAGCAAACTGCTTTTTGAACCGTTGGATTTTAGCGGTGTGACCACGCTTGTTGACTGGGCCCGCAACGAAGGATGGAACCCCGGTCCGCACGATGCCGAAGTTTTTTATGCAACAGACCCGAATGGGTTCTATGGCTATTTTTATGATGGAGAACTCATTGCCGGAGGCTCTGTGGTATCGTACGGCGGAGCGTTTGGCTTCATGGGATTTTTTATTGTCCGTCCCGAATACCGTGCGTCAGGAATCGGACGCAGGCTGTGGTTCCGGCGTCGTGATTACCTTTTATCGAGGCTGAACGAAGGCGCTCCTATCGGGATGGATGGCGTTGTTGCCATGCAGCCTTTTTACCGGAAAGGTGGTTTTTTACCCGCCTTCAGAGATGAACGGTATGTAATTACCGGCGCACCCTGCCCGGTTGATCAGCACGTAACTTCAATCACTGCTGTTGATTTTTCTGAAGTCTTTGATTACGACCGCCTGTGTTTTGGTTTTTCGCGTCCCGTGTTTCTCAAACAATGGCTCGAATTACCCGGAAGTTTTAGTTTTAAATACGTTTCCGGCAGACAATTGGCGGGATTTGCTGTCATGCGCAAAGCGACAGAGGGATATAAAATCGGGCCGCTCTTTGCCGATAATGTTGTTATTGCCGAAGCGCTTTATCGGGCCTGTATGAATGCTGTCCCCGGCGAACCGGTATTCCTTGATATTCCGGTCAGCAACCCTGCTGCGGTCGGTCTGGCAAATAAGTACGGAGCAACTTATGTGTTCGAATGCGCCCGGATGTACTATGGCAAGGCTCCGGAATTACCTTTGGAAAAAATATTCGGAATCACGACCTTTGAACTGGGATAACAGTATTATTTCAGAAATTAATTTTATCGGAAATGAGTATAGCCTATTGCGGTTTAGTATGCGATGCTTGTCCTATTCTGCTGGCAACATTGGAACAGGATAAATCCCATCAGCAAATATTGAGGGAATCGATTGCCAGGCAATGTACCGAACTGTACGGAATACCGATGAAGGCTGAAAATATTACGGATTGTGACGGATGCAGAGCCGATACCGGACGATTGTTTTCCGGATGTCTGGGTTGTGAAATCAGGAAATGTGCAAAGCAAAAAAACACTGAGAACTGTGCATTTTGTGCTGATTATGTATGTGAAAGGCTCGAACATCATTTTTCGCTTGATCCGGATGCACATGCCAGACTTGAAGAAATCAGAAAGAAAAGCAGGGTGTAATTTCACGCATAAAAATGAAGAGGAAAAAACGAAGCCAGTGTCCAAAAAGTAAGAAATTTAAACACGAAATCACAAAGTCACGAAGAAATTTATTTGAATATTAATACATTGTGTCTTCGAGTCTTCGTGTTTAACTTATATTCCATGACTTTTTGGACAGCTTCTTCAATTGTATTGTAAAGAACCTTAACTTTTGTATTCGTCCCAGCTTTTGATGCCGATGTCTTCCATTTTGTATTTGCTGATGGCAAAAATAAAGGCGCTGGCCAGACGTGCATTGGTAATCAGCGGAATATTGTAATCGATCGCGCTACGGCGGATATAATATCCGTTGCTCAATTCCCGTTTGGTGTGGTCTTTCGGAATGTTGACCACCAGGTCGATTTTCTTTTCCTTCAGGTAGTCGATGGTATTCGGTTGGCGGTCTTCTTCATCAGGCCAGTGCAGCAAGGTGGTGTTGACACCGTTTTCGCGAAAGAAGCGGTGTGTTCCTTCGGTGGCATACAGGTTGTAGCCCCGTTCTGCCAGTATTTTGGCGCTTTGCAGCAATTCGAGTTTGGAACGTGCCGGGCCTGAAGAGATCAGTATATTCTTTTCGGGAATACGGTAACCCACCGAAAGCATCGATTTCAGGATGGCCTCGTAATAGGTTTCGCCGATGCAGCCTACCTCGCCGGTCGACGACATATCGACACCCAGTACCGGGTCGGCATTCAGCAGACGGGCAAACGAAAACTGCGGCGCTTTTACCCCTACATAATCAAGCTCGAACAGCGATTTGTCGGGCTTGACATACGGAACGCCCAGCATCACCTGGGTAGCAATTTCAATCAGGTTGATCTTCATTACTTTCGATACGAATGGAAAACTTCGCGAGGCGCGCAGGTTGCATTCAATCACCTTAATATCGTTGTCTTTGGCGAGGAACTGCATATTGAAAGGGCCTGATATTTCGAGCGCTTTGGCAATTTCCCGCGATATTTTTTTTATTCTTCGGATGGTTTCAACATACAATTTCTGCGGCGGGAATACAATGGTTGCATCGCCCGAATGGACCCCGGCAAACTCAACATGCTCGGAAATGGCGTAAGCTACCATCTCACCTTTGTCGGCCACCGCGTCAATTTCAATTTCTTTGGCTTGTTCAATGAATTCGGAAACCACCACCGGGTGTTCTTTCGACACATTGGCCGCCAGTTGCAGGAAATGTTCCAACTGGTCCCTGTTCGAAACCACGTTCATTGCCGCGCCCGAAAGTACGTACGAGGGACGGATCAGCACCGGGAAGCCCACTTCATCTACAAATTTATAGATGTCTTCGATACTGGTTAATTCCGACCAACGGGGCTGGTCAACCTTCAATACATCGAGAAGTGAGCTGAATTTTTTGCGGTCTTCGGCATTGTCAATTTTGATAGCCGAAGTACCGAGGATCGGCACATTCTGCCGGTGCAGTTTCATGGCCAGGTTGTTCGGTATCTGGCCACCCATCGACAGTACCACCCCTTTGGGCGCTTCCAGGTCAATGATGTCCATCACCCGTTCGAACGACAGCTCGTCGAAGTACAGGCGGTCGCAACTGTCGTAATCGGTACTCACTGTTTCCGGGTTATAATTAATCATGATGGAGCGGTAACCTTCTTTGTGTATGGTGTCGATGGCGTTTACGCTACACCAGTCAAATTCGACAGAACTACCAATGCGGTAAGCGCCCGAACCAAGTACAATGACTGATTTATTGTCATGTAAAAATTCGATATCGTGTTCTATGCCGCCGTATGTGAGGTACAGGTAATTGGTTTGTGCGGGATACTCGCCGGCCAGGGTGTCGATCTGTTTTACCGATGGTTTGATATTGCGTGCCTTACGGTGCTCGCGGATTTTTAATGAATCACCGCTAATATCTTCATTGAGTGAATGCAACATGATCCGCGCCAATTGAAAATCGGAAAAACCTGCTTTTTTCGATTTCAGCAATAACTCGTCATCCAGCTTTTCGAGGCTGTGAATTTGCTCCAGTTCGAGCTTGATATTATGAATGTTTTTCAGCTTCTGTAAAAACCATTTGTCGATTTTTGTTTTCTTGTGAATGGCATCAATCGAATATTCTTTGTTGAATGCTTCGGCAATGGCGAAAATACGGCGGTCTGTCGGGTTCACCAGTTCCTCGTCGATCTGCTGAAAAGTGATTTCCCCTTTGTTTCCCACAAAACCGTGCATCCCGATTCCCACCATGCGGATACCTTTCTGAATGGCTTCTTCAAATGTACGGCCGATGGACATGATTTCGCCAACACTTTTCATCGAGCTTCCCAGGTTTTTCGATACCCCCACAAATTTGGTCAGGTCCCAGCGAGGAATTTTGCAGACGATATAATCGAGAGCCGGTTCGAAGGCTGCAGTGGTTACTTTGGTAACCGAGTTTTTCAGTTCATGAAGTCCGTAGCCCAGTCCGAGTTTGGCAGCCACGAAAGCCAGCGGATAACCGGTTGCTTTCGATGCCAGCGCAGAGGAGCGCGACAACCGGGCATTCACTTCAATCACACGGTAGTCTTCAGAATGCGGGTCAAGGGCAAACTGCACGTTGCATTCGCCGATCACGCCAATGTGGCGGATGATGCGGATTGATATTTCGCGCAGTTTGTGATATTCTGAATTGCTGAGCGTTTGCGAAGGTGCAACCACAATACTTTCGCCGGTGTGGATGCCCAGCGGGTCGAAGTTTTCCATGTTACATACCGTGATACAGTTGTCGAACTGGTCGCGCACCACTTCGTATTCTACTTCTTTCCACCCTTTGATCGATTCTTCGACCAAAATTTGTGGTGAGTAGGAAAAAGCTTTCGATGCCAGCGATTTCAGTTCTTCATCGTTGTTGCAGAAACCGCTTCCCAGTCCTCCGAGCGTGTAGGCAGCACGGATGATAATCGGGTAACCGACAATATCGACCGCAGCCTTTGCTTCAGCCATATTTTCACAGGCAATGCTTTTTGGGGTCAGAACGTTTATTTCGCCCAGTTTTTTTGCGAAAATATCACGGTCTTCGGTATCAATAATCGACTGTACCGGGGTACCTACCACCTGTACATTGTATTTTTCCAGGATTCCTTTTCTGAACAATTCCACTCCGCAGTTCAATGCAGTCTGGCCGCCAAAGGCAAGTAAAATCCCATCCGGTTTTTCTTTTTTTATGACTTCCTCGACAAAATAAGCGGTCACCGGAAGGAAATAAATTTTATCGGCAATATTTTCCGAAGTCTGAATGGTGGCAATATTCGGGTTAATAAGGATCGTTTCAACGCCTTCTTCTTTCAGTGCTTTTAGCGCCTGGGAACCCGAATAGTCGAATTCACCCGCTTCCCCGATCTTCAATGCTCCCGATCCAAGTACAATAGCTTTTCTTATTTGTTTATTAATAGCCATGTTCTATTATTTCTTTTTATTTTTTACAATGTTCTGAATAAAGTCGTCAAACAAAAATTCGGTATCCACCGGCCCGCTCGATGCTTCGGGATGGAACTGAGTGGAGAAGAACGGTTTTGTTTTGTGACGGATTCCTTCGTTGGTATTGTCGTTCACGTTGACGAATAACGGCTCCCAGTCGTCCGGTAACGTATCAGGTGCAACCGCAAATCCGTGGTTTTGTGAAGTGATGAAACAGCGGTTGGTCCCGGTCAGCAAAACCGGCTGGTTATGGCTCCGGTGCCCGTATTTCAATTTGTAGGTTTCGGCGCCTGCCGCACGGGCCAGTAGTTGGTTGCCCAGGCAAATTCCCATGATGGGTATATTTTTATCGATGGTTTTCTTTATCTGTTCCACGGTGGCGTCGCACAGAGCCGGGTCGCCGGGGCCATTCGAAATAAACACACCGTCGAACTTCTCGTTGCTGTAATCGTAATCCCACGGAACGCGGATCACGGTGGCATTGCGTTTCAGTAAGCAGCGGATGATGTTGTTTTTTACCCCGCAGTCAACCAGCACCACTTTGTGTTCGCCGGTTCCGTATACTGATTTTTCTTTTGCGCTGGCAATTGCTACCAGGTTTTCCTTGTTCGGATCATAAAAATCGATGGGCTGGTCTTCTAATTCAATCTTGCCTAGCATCGAACCTTTCTCACGTAAAATTTTCGTTAAGGCTCTTGTGTCGATGTCGAACAAACCCGGAACCTGGTATTCTTTCAACCAGTCGGCCAAACTTTTTGCAGCATTCCAGTGGCTGTATTCGAATGAATAATCGGAGACAATAAGACCCGAAGCATGGATTTTATGAGACTCGTAAAATTCGTTGATTCCGTCTTTCTGTGCGTCTGAAGGTACCCCGTAATTGCCTATGAGCGGGTAGGTTGGAACCAGTATCTGTCCTGTATATGAAGGATCTGTTAAACTTTCAGGATAACCTGTCATCGCCGTATAAAAAACGACTTCTCCGGCCACTGATTTTTCGTATCCAAACGATTTTCCCTCAAAAACTGTCCCGTCTTCCAGAACCAATCTAACTTTCTTCAATTGTGCCATTTTATGATCGAAATTTAAAAAAAAAATGCGTTTGGCTACGGTTGTAGGGCAAACGCATGGTTGTTATTTTCAAACTAACTTTCTTCGGTATAGGGCTAAATAATCTCAATTCTCAACGGATTTCAAAATTTAAATAACTACTGATTGTTAAATCCGTCGCAAAAATAATAATTATTCCCGAAAAAAATCTTTGATATAAATACTAAATGAATAAATTTGCACAAAAAATGAATAAATATTCAAATTAATGAAATGAGCATGATTCGCAGAAACACCAATCGGAATGATTATTCTTTCATGCGCCCCGAGGTTTCGTGGCCATGCGTTGGTTTTAAGATTGAAATTCAAGCGATGATACGAAAATTACACAAAACACTTTTGAAAAAATAAGCACATGAAAAGTCGCATCGAACGTCAAATCGCAATCAGAAAGGCTATACTTACTGAAAAAGTAAGCAGTCAGGATGATTTGGTGCGTCTATTGAGGAATAAAGGGATTGAAATAACACAGGCAACATTATCGAGAGATTTAAAGACATTGAAAGTAGCAAAGGCGTATGATCCCGCAGCGGGATACATTTACGTAATTCCTGAAGCTGGTAATATTGTGAAGGAGGAAACTGAGGCAGGAATAAATTATCTGACGGATGGTCTCCGTAATTTGCAATTTTCAGGAAACCTGGCTGTAATAAATACCCGGCCGGGTTATGCCAGTAGTATCGCTGCCCTGATTGATACAGCAGCTCCGTATGAAATAATAGGCACCATTGCCGGCGACGATACGGTTTTGTTGATTATAAAGGAAGGTATTAAACGGGCAGATTTAATTAACAGTCTCATTTTAATTATGCCAAAATTAGCGGGTAAGATTAAGTAGAATTTAGTTATGACAGAAAAGAGTTTAAAGGATATACAAGTAGTCACGGCTACAGTCGTGCACCTGAAATATGTTGATCAGGTGAATGATGAAATTGATGCTGCATCGAAAGAACGGGGAACCGGTATTGCGCGCCGTACATACGATTATATTGCCAACAAGATGTTGGAAGGTAAAGCAGTAATTGCCCTTGACGGCGACCAGTTTGCAGGTTTTTGTTACCTCGAAAGCTGGGGGCACAACCGTTTTGTAGCCAATTCGGGATTGATCGTTGCAAAAGCCTACCGGAGTATCGGTTTGGCTACCGAAATTAAACGGAAAATTTTCAACCTCTCGCGGATGAAATTTCCGGATGCCAAAATATTCGGGCTGACTACTGGTTTGGCTGTAATGAAAATCAACCACGAGTTGGGATACCGTCCGGTTACATTCTCTGAACTAACGGATGACGAAGATTTCTGGAAAGGTTGCCAGAGTTGCGTGAATTACGATATTTTGCAACGCACCAACCGCTCGAAATGCCTTTGTACCGGTATGTTGTTCGATCCAAAGTGGGAGGCAAAGAAGCCGGTTAACGGAAATCCTGCGCCGGAAGAAAGCCAGATTGTTAAACCCAAACGGAACAGTTTGCTGGATGTGATCCAGAAACTAAAACCCAAAAACGGGAACAATCAGGTGAAGGAATCGAAGTTTAATGTTCTAATGACAATATTGAGTAAAATATAAAGTGATGGCACCGGCCAGCATCATTTCAGGATAAATTTCCAAAAAATGAGGTCTGGCTTAATTGATTGATGAACAGTTGAGTTCGGATTAGGATAGAATAAATTTTATAAGGTTAGTAAAGTTGTAAGTTTTCAAAAGTCTGGTTCGGTGTCATCGCTTTTTAAAAGTATATAACAGAATGAAGGAGAAGGTAGTTTTAGCGTTTAGCGGAGGATTGGATACCTCGTATTGTGCGATGTACCTTTCAGTTGAAAAAAATCTGGAAGTTTACACGGCAGTTGCCAATACCGGAGGGTTCAGTAAACAGGATTTGGAAGTTATTGAGGAAAAAGCGTATAAACTGGGAGCAAAAAAGCATGTTGCTATCGATGTCACCGATAATTATTACGAGAAGTGCATCCGCTACATGGTATACGGAAACGTGCTGCGAAACAATACGTACCCGATCTCGGTAAGTTCGGAGCGCGTATTTCAGGCGATTGCCATTATTGAATATGCAAAGAAAATTGGCGCAAAATACGTTGCTCACGGAAGTACCGGAGCGGGGAACGACCAGGTGCGTTTCGACCTTACTTTTAACGTACTTGCTCCTGAAATTGGAATACTGACCCCCACCCGTGACCTGAAACTAAGCCGTCAGGAAGAAATTGATTACCTGAAGGAACATGGCGTGGTTGCCGACTGGAAAAAAATGGAATACTCCATCAATAAAGGACTTTGGGGTACCAGCATCGGGGGAAAGGAAACACTCACTTCGGAAAAAACATTGCCAGAGGAAGCGTATCCTTCGCAAATGACAGCCACGGAAGAAAAAGAAATTGCCCTTGATTTTGTGAAGGGAGAACTGAAAGCGGTGGATGGTGAAAAATACAGGAACCCCGTAGAAGCAATTCAGGCTCTGGAAAAGCTGGCATCTCCGTATGCCATTGGGCGCGATATGCACATCGGCGATACGATTATCGGTATCAAAGGACGCGTGGGGTTTGAAGCTGCTGCGTCCATGATCATCATCAAAGCGCACCAGATGCTCGAAAAACATACACTTACCAAGTGGCAGCAGTATTGGAAGGAACAATTGGGCAACTGGTACGGAATGTTCCTGCACGAAGCGTTGTACTTTGAACCGGTGCTGCGCGATATTGAAAAATTTCTCGAAAGTTCGCAGGAAACTGTAACCGGTAAAGTAATTGTAAAACTGAGACCATACCAATATATATTGGTTGGAATTGAGTCGGAACACGACCTGATGAAAGCTGAATTTGGCCGGTACGGCGAGGAAAACAACGCATGGACAGCCGACGATGTGAAAGGGTTTACAAAAATTCTGGGCAACTCGTTAAAAATTTACAATTCAGTAAATAAAAAATAGTAATCCGGATGAAGATTAAGGTTGGGATAATAGGAGGCGCCGGTTATACGGCCGGTGAGCTGATCCGGATTTTGCTGAATCATCCGAAAGCGGAGATTGTCTTTGTACAGAGTAGCAGTAACAAGGGGAACCCGGTTTACGCGGTACACAAAGACTTGCTGGGCGATACGGATTTGGTTTTTACAGAAGACGCTGATTTCAACTCGGTGGATGTGTTGTTCCTCTGTATGGGGCACGGAAAATCGAAGGAGTTTGTAGCGAAAAATAATATTCCTGAAAAGGTACGGATTATTGATCTGAGCCACGATTTCAGGATAAAAACAGAAGAGAATGCCTTTGTTTACGGTCTGCCCGAGTTAAACAGGGATGCTATTTGTATCGCAAATAAAATTGCCAATCCGGGGTGTTTTGCAACAGGCATTCAATTGGCTTTGTTGCCTTTGGCCAAAGCCGGATTGCTGAAAAACGAAGTGCATGTGCATGCCATCACCGGGTCAACCGGGGCAGGTCAGGCGCCTACAGAGACCTCGCATTTCAGTTGGAGAAATGGCAATATATCGGTTTACAAGGCTTTTGAGCACCAGCATCTGGGAGAGATCATCCAAAGCCTGAAACAGTTGCAACCGGGGTTTCAGCACGCGCTGAATTTTATTCCGGTACGCGGGAACCATACACGCGGTATTTTTGTGTCGGCTTATACCGAATATCACGGAACGCTTGAGAAAGCGATTGTTTTGTATCAGAAATATTACAATGCCCATCCGTTCGTTTTTGTAACTGACGAAAATCCGGATGTGAAACAGGTGGTAAACACAAATAAGGCATTTCTGTATCTGGAAAAACACGGCGATAAACTGATGATATTGAGCGTTACTGATAATTTACTGAAAGGGGCTTCCGGTCAGGCAGTTCAGAATATGAACCTGATGTTTGGCATCGATGAAACCGAAGGATTAAAATTGAAACCTGTATCATTTTGAGTATGGAACTATTTGATGTATATCCGCTTTTTAATATAACTCCTGTAAAAGCTGAAGGCTGTTACGTGTGGGACGACAAGGGAAATAAATATCTCGATTTGTACGGGGGACACGCGGTCATTTCGGTAGGACACTCGCATCCGCATTATATTGAAAAAATTGAGCAGCAGCTCGAATCGATTGGCTTTTATTCCAATTCGGTGATCATCCCGCAACAGAAAGAACTGGCTGAAAAGCTGGGTAAAATGTCGGGGTACGATGATTACCAGTTATTTCTTTGCAATTCGGGGGCCGAAGCCAACGAGAATGCAATAAAACTGGCTTCGTTTGTTACCGGGCGTAAAAAAATTGTCAGCTTTAAAAACTGTTTTCACGGTCGTACTTCGGCTGCGGTGGCAGTAACCGACAATCCGAAAATTGTTGCCCCGGTCAATCAAACCGAAAATGCAGTGATTTTACCTTATGAGAACCTGGACGAATTGCAAAAAGCCTTGTCGACTAAAGAAATTGCGGCTGTGATTATCGAAGGCATCCAGGGAATTGGAGGAATTCATGTTCCTTCATCGATCTTCCTTAACCAGGTGGCAGCGCTCTGTAAAACACACGGCACCCTGCTGATCCTTGATGAAATTCAATCGGGATACGGGCGCAGCGGTAAATTTTTCGCGCATCAGTATTCCGGTATAACTCCAGATGTCATTACCACAGCAAAAGGTATGGGCAATGGGTTCCCTGTTGGAGGCGTGATGATCGCTCCTTCCATTAAACCGTGGTACGGAATGCTGGGAACCACGTTTGGCGGAAATTATCTGGCATGTGCTGCAAGTATTGCTGTACTCGATATCATGAAAAATGAAAATCTGGTTGAAAACGCGGCTAAAGTAGGTCAGTTCCTGATTTCAAGATTAAATGAAAACGAGCAGATAAAAGAAGTCAGGGGCAAAGGGCTGATGATCGGTATTGAATTTGATTTTCCGATCAAGGAAATCAGGCAACAGTTGCTTTTTGAACACAAAATATTTACCGGTGTTTCCGGAACAAATATCATCCGTTTGCTTCCGTCGCTTACGTTGTCGATGGAACAGGCAGTCTATTTCATGGAAAAGTTCGAGCAGGTTTTGAGTTCCAACCTTGTTCAAACAAACTAAAACGAAGACTATGAAGATTGAAAAAATTGCCATTATCGGTGCAGGAAACATGGGCGGCGCTATTTTAAACGGCTTACTGAAGTCGGGTTATATCAATGCTTCGTCAATTGCCATTTCCGATCCGCGCAAAAATATTCTCGAAGAGTTTGTATCAATGGGAGTTCATACTTTCCAAGCGAATGTTGATGCTGCCCGCTCGGCTGAACTCATTCTGCTGGCAGTTAAACCGTATCATGTAAAAAATGTTGTAGCCGAAATAAAACCGGTTTTCAAAGGGAATGAAATAATTGTTTCGATAGCTGCCGGAGTAACAATTGCCGAGCTGGAAGGACTAATTGGAAAAGATGCAAAAATATTCCGGGTGATGCCGAACACGGCTATTTCCATACAGGAATCGATGACCTGTATTTCGGCCAATAAAGCGGCTGAAGAAAGTCTTCAAGTGGTCAAAGAAATGTTTGATCATCTTGGACAGGCTGTGATCATCAACGAAGAACTCATGTCGGCTTCAACTGTTCTGGCATCCTGCGGAACTGCTTTCGCGCTGCGTTATGTGCGTGCGGCAATGCAGGGTGGCGTGGAGATGGGATTTGGTGCCGAAATGGCCCAGTTTATCACCGCTCAGACTGTGAAAGGCGCCGTTCAGCTTATTATGAACACCGGCCATCACCCCGAGCGGGAAATTGACAAGGTAACCACGCCACGCGGGATTACCATCACCGGGTTGAATGAGATGGAACACAAGGGATTCAGCTCTTCCGTAATTCAGGGATTGCTGGCCTCTTACAATAAAATTGAAAAGTAATAGCAAGTATTTTGTGAATAATTACAGATACAAAAAGATTACCGTAAAAGTCGGTAGTAACGTTCTAACCAAGTCTGACGGAACATTGAACGACGAAAACATGGCTCATCTGGTCGATCAGATTGCAAGGCTGCACAAGGCAGGTGTCGAGGTGGTATTGGTATCATCGGGGGCAGTGGCTGCCGGCAGAAGCCTGATTGAACCACACAAAAAGCTCGATACCGTTTCATCGAGGCAGTTGTGGTCGGCGGTTGGACAAGTCAAACTAATCAACCATTATGCAGGTTATTTTCAGAAATACACTATAACCTGTGCCCAGGTACTCACGACCAAGGAAAATTTCAGTAGCCGGGTGCATTATCTGAACATGAAAAACTGCATTTCAACCTTGAACGAGAACGGTGTAATCCCAATTGTGAACGAGAACGATACCATTTCGGTTACCGAACTGATGTTTACCGATAACGATGAACTTTCGGGATTGATTGCTTCGCTGGTTAATTCGGAAGCATTGATCATCCTGAGCAATATTGACGGAATTTACAACGGTTCGCCCGATTTGCCCGAGTCGAAAGTAATTGCAGAAATCCCGGTAGGTACCCGGTTGGAATCGAGCATTATTTCAACCCAAAAATCGAATTTTGGCCGGGGCGGGATGATGACGAAGTACAACATTGCCAGTAAAGTTGCAAAAGAAGGTATTACGGTTCATATCGCCAATGGCATGAAGAAAAACGTGTTGCTCGATTTGATGGATACTTCAAAAACGGTAGTTAATACGCGGTTTGTGCCCAAGAGCAAAAAGGCATCGGATGTAAAAAAATGGATTGCGTACTCTGAAAGTTTTGCCAAAGGAGAAGTGAAAATCAACGAAGGGGCGACGAAAGCTTTATTGTCTGACAAAGCAACCAGTCTGCTTTTGATCGGCGTTGTGGAAATTACCGGTAGTTTCAAAAAAGGCGATATTGTCCGGATAAAAAATGAAAACAACGAACTGATCGGTATCGGAAAATCGCAATACAGTTCAGAAAAGGCCACGAAAGTGTTGGGCAGTAAAAACCAGCAGGCGCTCGTTCATTATGATTATTTATACTTAATTGATTAAACAAACAATACAAGCTCAGTAATTCTAGATACAAACCCTTTTCACAGACCCTTTTAAAGCCTCTTCTGGCATAAGTTACTGAGTTATTTCCCTCTCCCAACCCCCTTGGGAGGGGGATTTATTAAGAAAAATGAGATGAAGATAGATCAACAACTTGAACTGGTATTACAAGCCAGTCGGAAATTAAATCTTGTGCCGGTTGAAAAGATCAACCAAATTCTGACAGACCTTGCAGTGGCAGCGGTCGAAAGTACCGGATTCATCCTTCAGGAAAACCTGAAAGATTTGGCTCGCATGGATATAAACGATCCGAAATACGACCGATTAAAACTTACCAAAGAGCGAATTGAAGGGATTGCTGCCGATATTCGCAATGTAGCCGGACTTCCGTCTCCGCTGGGGCGCGTACTGAGTCAAACGGAAAGGCCCAATGGGCTGAAGATAAGAAAAGTATCGGTGCCGTTCGGGGTGATCGGGATCATTTATGAAGCCCGGCCCAATGTTACTTTCGATGTTTTCTCGTTGTGCCTGAAATCGGGAAATGCCTGTGTTTTAAAGGGGGGCAGCGACGCCATCGATTCGAATACGGCCATATTGCAGGTTATTCATTCGGTACTTGAAAAACATGGAATTGATAAAAATGTACTGGCCCTGTTGCCCGCCGACCGCGAAGCAACTGCTCAAATACTAAATGCCCGTGGTTACATCGACCTGATCATTCCACGTGGTTCGCAAAACCTGATCAATTTTGTGCGCGAGAATGCGACCATTCCGGTTATTGAAACAGGCGCCGGCATTTGCCATACCTATTTCGATGAGTTCGGCGATGTACAAAAAGGACAGGCGATCATCAACAATGCCAAAACCCGCAGGGTGAGCATCTGCAATGCACTCGACTGCCTGATTGTTCATGAAGGCCGTCTGGCCGACCTTCCGGTACTGTGTACCAAATTGCAGGAAAGCAATGTGATCATCTATGCCGATGAAAAAGCATATCCTGTTCTGAAGGGTAAATATCCGGATAATTTGCTTGAAAGGGCAACGGAAGCTTCATTCGGGACAGAATTTTTGGATTATAAAATGGCTGTAAAAACCGTTGCTTCGTTTGATGAAGCGCTCGGTCATATTGCCCGTTACAGCTCGAAACACAGCGAGTCAATTATCACTGAAGATGAAAAAAGCAAAGAGCTTTTCCGGGTGATGGTGGATGCCGCTGCGGTGTATTGCAATGTGTCGACTGCGTTTACCGACGGGGCCCAATTTGGGCTTGGTGCCGAAATTGGAATTTCGACCCAGAAATTACATGCCCGTGGCCCCATGGCGCTCGAAGAACTTACCAGCTATAAATGGCTGGTCGATGGCGACGGGAACATCAGGCCAAAATAAAAAAGCAAAACAATAGAATCAGCTAACACCATTATAAAATGAGACATTTCACTTCAGTAAACGATATTGGCAACTTGGATGAAGCTTTAAAACTGGCATTCGAAATTAAAAACGACCCGTACAAATACCAGTCACTGGGGAAAAATAAAACCCTTCTGCTTGTGTTTTTCAATTCGAGCCTGCGTACCCGTTTGAGCACCCAGAAAGCTGGTTTGAATTTGGGAATGAATGTAATTGTTTTCGATATCAACGAAGGCGGATGGAAGCTGGAAACCGAACTTGGTGTGATCATGGACGGCGACAAACCGGAGCATATCCGCGAGGCAGTGCCGGTGATCGGGAGATATTGCGATATTATCGGGGTACGTTCGTTCGCCCGCTACGAAAACAAAGCCGACGATTACGAAGAGAAAATATTACAGCAGTTTATCGATTATGCAGGTGTTCCTGTGGTGAGCATGGAAGCTGCCACGCGCCATCCGCTTCAATCGTTTGCCGACCACATGACCATTGAGGAATACAAGACAAAAGAACGTCCCAAAGTGGTGCTTAGCTGGGCCCCGCACCCCCGGGCACTCCCGCAGGCTGTACCCAATTCGTTTGTTGAATGGATGCGTGCAACCGATTATGAAGTGGTAGTTACCCATCCCGAAGGGTACGAACTGGCTCCCGAATTTATGGGCGACCTGAAACCGGAATATAACCAGATGAAAGCCTTTGACGGAGCTGATTTTATTTATGCAAAAAACTGGGCTTCGTATACCGACTATGGTAAAATTCTGTCGAAAGATCGCAACTGGACGGTTTCAAACCGGCAAATGGCGGTTACAAACGATGCCAAATTCATGCACTGTTTACCGGTCCGCCGGAACATGATTGTTACCGACGAGGTAATCGACGGACCAAATTCAATTGTAATTGACGAAGCTGAAAACCGTCTGTATTCTGCTCAAACTGTTTTAAAAATGATTTTGGACGGATTGAAATAGTTACAGTTTCGGGATGCTGGATCAAGGATCAAAATTGAAAATCAAGTATCTGACATCCCAAATAAAAAGTAAAAAATTTTCAGGGACAGGGTATCCGGTATCAATTATCGAATATTAAATGGTAAATTCGTTTTCAGAAATACATTTTGAAGGCCGGGAGGCTATTTTGTGTCAAATATTCAGTATCAAGTTATGGAGCGTTTAAGTATTGTAAAAGTTGGCGGAAAAGTCGTTGAAGAAAAAGACAGCCTTGAAAAGTTATTAAATAATTTTTCGAAGATTGGCGGCAATAAAATATTGGTTCACGGTGGCGGCCGTTCGGCTACAGCAATTGCAGAAAAACTGGGCATAGAGACCAAAATGGTTGATGGACGGAGAATTACCGATGAGGCAATGCTCGAAGTGGTGACCATGGTTTATGGCGGTTTGGTGAATAAACGGATTGTTGCTGCACTTCAGTCAAAAGACATTAATGCCATCGGTTTAACCGGCGCCGACCTGAATATCATTGAAGCTGTCAAACGGCCGGTAAAAGATATTGATTACGGCTTTGTAGGCGATGTCGTCCGCGTAAATACTTCAGAACTGAGGGTATTGATTGATTCCGGGGTGGTACCGGTTATAGCCCCGCTGACCCACGACGGAAAAGGAAACTTGCTGAATACCAATGCCGATACAATTGCTTCAGAACTTGCCATTGAACTAGCCAACTTTTTTGACGTAAACCTGTATTACTGCTTCGAGAAAAAAGGAGTGCTTTTAAATCCCGACGATGATAATTCGGTTATTCCAGAACTTAACTACACACAATTTAAGGAACTTCAGCAAACAGGACAGATCAGTGAAGGGATGATACCAAAACTGGACAACAGTTTTCTGGCTATATCGAAGGGCGTAAAACAGGTTCTGATCACCAATCCTGACCAAATAATAATGGCAAAAGGAACCCGTTTGCATGGCGATAAACGGAACCATTTCTAAAAATATCTGTCAAAAGCAGGTTGTTATTAAAAATATCGTATAAAAAAATCTGACTCTCATTCCGGGAAATAGCATATTAAGCTATTGAAATTAAGTAATTTATAAATATTTTGCGTTTGGAGTAAACTTGTAGTGTGTAACTATTGTTACATATCAGGTGTGATTTTTTTCTTTTATTCGCACCTTGAAAATGATTACTAAAAGGTAGAGAGATGATTAAAGTTAACAGGACGGAGCGTTGTGATCATTGTACGGATGTTTGTTGTCACAAATGTATGACAGATGCAAATTCGTATGTTTTCAATAGCCTTTCAGATAAAGAACTTGAATATTTGATGAGCCATAAACGGGAAGTTACGTTCAATCCGGGGGAGACAATTATCAAACAAAACACAACAACGACCCATTTTGTATGTGTCCGAAACGGGCTTGCAAAAGTCGTCTCTGAAGGGCCGAAGGACAAAAGCCTGATTCTTAAATTGATTAATAAACATAGTTTGCTTACGGCAGGGGGGGTAATCAACGATGACGTTCGCCAGTTTACCATTACGGCGATCAGCAAAGTGGAATGTTGCTTTGTTGATTCAGAACGCCTGCATAATCTTTTGATCAACAATTGTAAGTTTTCGTATGAACTTTTGCGGTATAATAACAAGTGGAATATCGATATGCTGAACCGGCTGGTTAATTTAACGAATAAATACATGCCGGGCCGTATTGCAGATACTTTACTGTACCTGAAAAATGAAATTTATCAGGCCAACCCGTTTACTGTTCAACTCAGTAAAAGCGATCTTGCCAACATGTCGGCCATGACCAAAGAAAGTTTTATCCGTGGTTTTAAGGAACTTGAGGAATCAAAAATTGTGCGACACGAAAACCGTACAATTGAGATTCTGAATGAAGAAGATCTGACCAGGATCAGCAAGAACGGATAATTGACATATATCAATTTTTTTCAATACAAGTATCACCTCTTCGAAAAATTAGGAATGGTTTCTGATTTTTATTTTTGGGAATAAACATAATGACTAAAAGTTTATTCTTGAAATAAAACAATTTTAAATCCTAATTTTATGAATACTAGCAAGATAGCCAGATTTTTTGCACTTGCATTTCTGCTTGCAGGAATGGCATCGTCATGTGTAAAAGAAGGACCAATGGGACCCGCAGGGGAAGACGGAACGGATGGTATTGACGGGAAAGATGGTGCTGATGGGAATGTTACTTGTCTAAATTGCCACACAACAGCAAAAAAAGAAGCCATAACCGCCCAGTATGAAATGTCGGTTCACGGGTTGAGTCCACATGCAGGATCACCCACATACATCTATGCAGGAGCCGGGGAATCCAGGAAAGATTGTGCAATTTGTCATACCCACGAAGGTTTTGTGGAAGTAATGTTTACCGGAAGAGATTCGATTGCTCAGGCATTGGCTGCACCTACCCGTATCGGGTGCGAAACCTGTCACAGCAAACATGTCAGTTTCGATTTTACTGCCGATGGCCAGGATTATGCTTTACGCGCTACCAAACCGGTCAACCTGATTATGGACGAACGGAGTATCGATTTTGGCTCATCCACAAATTTATGTGTTAATTGCCACCAGCCCCGCGAAGGAGCGCCCAAAGCAGATGCAAACGGTAATTTCTATATTTCCAGCTCACGTTACGGGGCGCATCACGGGCCACAATCCACGCTGCTCGATGGAATTGGAGGATATGAAGTGGGAACCGGTTACCCGGGAAGAGGCACACATGCACATCGTAAAAATGCCGATTGCACAACCTGTCACATGCACCAATACAAAGACCAGCACGGAGGTCATACATTTAAAGTCAGTGTTGCCGGATGTACCGCCTGCCATTCAAGTGCAACGTCGCTTGATGTAAAAGGCGTTCAGACTGAAGTTGCCGCATTGATGACAGAATTGAAAGGCTTGCTTGTTGCAAAAGGCGTTATTACAACAACCGGAAGCCGGAAAGTCGGAACTTTCCCTATCAATGTCGCAGGTGCTGCATACAATTATAACCTGATTGAAGAAGACCGGAGCATGGGTGTTCACAACCCGGTTTATATCAAGAAAATTTTGCAGAATTCGATTGCTGCAATGAAATAATATTTGGAACCGTGAAGAAAGATTTTCTGTATCGGAAGTCTTTTTTGTACTGAACCTGGAAAATTTCAAGACATGAAAAAAATTAAAATAGTATTCACGGTTGCAGTTTTAATGCTGGCATTTGGAGCCTGCAAATACGATTTCATCATACCCGAAGAAGCGCCTCCGGTGGATCCGAATGCGTCTGAAGTTAGTTTTTCGCAAAAGGTATTGCCTATTTTCACAACCGGAAATAATTGTACTGCTTGTCACAAAACCGGCGGAACATCTCCTGATCTGACGGCAGCCAATGCCTACAACGTGATTAACAATGCCAAATACATAAATATTGCCAACCCTTCTGGAAGTAAAATTTACTCAGTGGCTGCGCCTTCAACCAGCGAACACTCGCATAAGAAATATACGGCAACCGAGGCCGTGATTGTGTTAAGCTGGATCACGCAGGGGGCAAAGAACAATTAAATAAAAATCAAAGAGACGAAACGATGAGAAAATATACAACGATAATCTTCCTTTTGGTTTTTGTATTTGGTAATTTGTTTGCCCAGGAAACCGAAGAACAAACTCCGGAGGAAAAAGATAAACCGGTGAGATCGCCGTTTGAAAGTGGTTATTTGATTGATAACCAAACTTCGTTTATTCCTACCGCAAAAACACTTGAATATGTGATTCAGCATAAATTCGGATCGATTGGCAATGGAAAAAGCGATTTGTGGGGCATTTACGCTCCCGGCGCCAATATCCGTATCGGACTGAATTATGTGGTGGCAAAAAATATGCAGATTGGATGGGGAATTGCCAAGAAAAACAAGTACAACGATTTTAATGCAAAATGGACAATACTGGAACAAACCCGTAAAAACACGATACCGGTTGCCGTTACTTTGTACGGAAACTTTGCAATCGACGGCAGGCCGCTCAGCGCTTTTGAAAGCGGAAAAGTACAACGTGCCTTTCAAACCGATGCAAGCTACGATTATAAGTTCTCTGACCGGATTTCGTATTTTTCGCAACTGATTGTCGGCCGGAAATTCTGTGATCGTTTTACCATGCAGACAGCGGTCAGCTTTACTCATTTTAATTCAGTTGCAATGGGAATGGACCACGATAAAATTGGTCTGCACCTGAATGGTCGGATCAAAGTTTCGCCACAGGGATCAGTCGTTTTCAATTACGACGCACCATTGAAAATCAAATCGATTTCCGAACAGGTGGAATGGTACAACCATCCCGAACCAAACCTTTCGTTTGGGTACGAGATTTCTACCAGCACACACGCTTTCCAGATTTATATGGGAAATTCGGATGGCATCATCCCACAGGAAATAATGATGAACAACCTGAATAAAATTACAAAAGATAGTTTCGCGATTGGTTTTACAATCACACGATTATGGAGTTTTTAAAAACACAAAACAGACGATTATGAAAACGCACAAAAATTCAATCCTGGTATTAATTATAGTTTTTGCCGGTAGTGTAATGCTTTCGTTTATTACAAAACTAGACAAAGAAATGGGCGGCCCGTGGGAAGTTCCGGCCAAGTACAAAGCGATGAAAAACACATACAAAGACGATGCCTCGCTTGAAAAAGTTGGAAAAATGCTGTATATCAAACATTGCAAATCGTGTCACGGCGGATTAGGCGAAGGCGACGGACCAAAAGCAGCAAGTATGAAAACCGGTTTCCGCTCTTTAAAATCGGCAGAATTTCAGGCACAAAGCGATGGCGTAATCTATTACCAATCATTTATTGGCCGGGATGAAATGCCTAATTTCGAAAGCAAAGTTCCGGAAGAAGAAGATCGTTGGGCGATTGTTAACTACCTCCGGACTTTAAAATAATTCAAATAATAATGAGAATGAGGCTGTCCAAAAAGCCTAAAATCCGCAATTCGCGTCACCCTGCCCCGAAATTTCGGGGTGTTTCAGGGGCTGATCATTAGAAAGATGAGATCCCGAAGCAAGTTCGGGATGACTCGGTACTAGGCTTTTTGGACGGCCTCGTTTTCTTAAACAGGGCCTGATATGCGCACATATTACCGGAACATTGTTACGGCATTTTTGCTTTTTACAGGTTTTTCATCTACAGCAGAGGATCAGAACCAGTGCCTGAAATGCCACGGCAACCATATCTATTCCATCCACAACGAATGGACAGAGCGGACCGAAAAAAGGTTGATGAACCCCTATTTTGTGATCGATTCAGTGAGGATGTCGGCCGGGGTACATCAGTCGTTTAGTTGCACTGATTGCCATTCAACGGACTACGGAACCTACCCGCACAATGGTGAATTGAAACTGGAACCCATGGCAGGCTGTCTGGATTGCCACGGGGGTGATGAAAAGTATGCCAGTTATCAGTTTGAAAAAATTGAGGAGGAATTTGGTAAGAGTGTTCATGCGCAGGCCTGTGGCGATGCGTTCACCTGTTCTAAATGCCACGATCAGCACTACTATCAGGTGACAGCGCGCAATAGTGAAAGTGTGACCGGCATTGTCAGGTACAGTAATGAAATGTGTTTGTCGTGCCACGATAACATGCAAAAATACCAGTTACTCTCGGAAGGCCAAAAACCCGAACTGGTGGAAGCGCACAGTTGGCTACCGAACAAAAACCTTCATTTTGAACATGTTCGCTGCATCGAATGCCACACAGAGGTGGTTGATTCGCTGATGATCTCGCACAATATTATGCCGAAGGAAAACGCTGTAAAACGATGCGTTGAATGCCATACTGCCGACTCGCGCCTGAAAGCTTCGCTGTATAAATATCAGAACCTCCAGTCGCGTTCCGAAAACGGGATGATGGGGAATATCCTTTCCAACGAATCGTATGTGATTGGCGCCTACCGGAACCCTTTGCTCAATTGGGGAAGCATCCTCATTTTCTGTGTTGTGCTGCTGGGTGTTTCAGTTCATATTATTTTCAGAATAATTAAAAAATAAACCAGATGGGAACAGAAGGAAGAATTTATTTGTATCCGAAATGGTTACGGGCATGGCATGGTTTGAATGCGTTGGGAATTATTGTCCTGATTTTTACCGGGATCAATATGCAGTATGCCAGCCCCGATTTTCAACTGATGCGCTTCGATTTGGCAATCCGCTTTCATAATATTGCGGGCGTATTGGTGGCAGTGAGTTACCTGTTGTTTTTTATTGGCAATCTGGTGAGTTCGAACGGAACGTTTTATCAAATCAAACTGAAAGGTTTACGAAACAGGCTTTTCCTGCAAATACGCTACTATGCGTATGGCATGTTCAAAAAAGAGGAATGTCCGTTTCCGGTTTCCGAAAAACGAAAATTTAACCCGCTTCAGAAATATTCCTACATCGCAGTAATGTATGTTTTTGTTCCGCTGGTGATTATATCCGGCATCGCACTGTTGTTCCCCGAATTAATTATTACTGAAGTATACGGAGTCAGCGGGGTTTTTCTCACAGCGCTACTTCATGCGTCGGTTGGCTTTTTGATTTCCATATTTCTGATCGTTCACGTGTATGTTGCATCGGTTGGCAAATCGCCCTTTAAAAATTACCGAAGCATTATAACCGGCTGGCACGAATAAAGAGAGGATAAACAACGAATTGCGTGAAAATGAATGAGCTTTGGCAGAGTGGGAAAATAAACTTAAATTACTGAGTGCAAACGTAAAACTGATTTGATGAAGAAATTTAGCTCATTCTTTTTCTCAATGCTGTCGTCGGTATTGCTGATGATAATTTTTGGCGCTGCAATTGCCTATGCAACATTTATTGAGAACGATTACGGAACAAATACCGCACGCATCCTGATTTATGATTCGTGGTGGTTCGAACTGCTTCTTTTTGTTCTCTGCATAAACCTGACCGGCAGTGTTTTCAGATACAAACTGGTTCGCCGGAAAAAGTGGCCTGTCCTGCTTTTTCATCTCGCGTTTATTGTGATGATCATTGGCGCGGGGATAACCCGTTACACAAGTTCCGAAGGCAGTATGCACATTCGCGAAGGCAGTTCGTCAGATGAGATTATTTCCGAAGAAACCTTTGTTTCGGTTGTTGCTGAATCGGGCACCGGGAAAGTTTCGGTCATTGAAAAAGTAATGTTTTCGCCATACACAACCAATCGTTTTTTGCAAGAACTGGAAATTGCGGGGAAACGGTTATCAGTCAAAAATAACGGGTTTGTGCCCAATGCCATTGAAACCGCGGTGGCAGACGAGTCAGGACAACCGATACTGTCGTTTATTTTTTTCGGTGAAGATTTTTCGAGACAGGATTTCAACCTGGAACAGGGACAGTTTTTGACAATCGGAAACCTTGGTTTTTCGTTTGGTTCGGAAAGAAATGACGCCGCAATCCGGGTAAACCATGAAAATGGAACCCTGACTTTTACGGCCACCGACACCCTTATTGTCAGTTCAATGACGGGCAATGAAAAAGGGCAAATTCTTTCGCCGGACGAAATTCATCCACTGGAAGAAAAGTCGGTTTACCAGATAAACAAAGTCCGGTTTGTGCTGAAAACCTTTTACCCGAAAGCAAAACTGAAATTAATTTACGTTCCGGAACACAGCGGGAAAAATCTCCCGGATGCTTTTGCAGCGTCAGTCCGCTCCGGAAATGAGGAAAAAATCGTTCATGTTTTTGGGCAAAAAGGTGTAACAGGAGAATATTCAAAATGTTTTATCGACGGTGTCTCCGTTTCTGTTTCTTATGGTTCTCTTGCCCGCAAACTGCCTTTTTCAATTCATCTTGATGATTTTCAACTGGAACGTTACCCGGGTTCGCATAGCCCGTCGTCGTTTGCCAGCGAAGTGAAAATTATGGAAGCCGGTACCACGGAAGCTATGTCCTACCGTATTTTCATGAATAATATTCTGAATTACCGGGGATATCGCTTTTTTCAGTCTTCGTATGACGAGGATGAAAAGGGTACCATTCTTTCGGTAAGCCACGACTGGTGGGGAACTGCTATTTCATACCTTGGCTATTTCCTGCTGACTTTTGGAATGGTGATGACACTTTTCGGCAAAAACAGCCGCTTCCGGATTTTGATTCGCGCCAGTTCGAAGCTGAAACAGTTACGAATGAAATCAACAGTTATAATTTTTGGCATTCTGCTGGCTTCGGGAAATGTATTGGCCAACGTAAAACAGAAGATTGATGACAATCATTTGTATTCGTTTGGCGAGCTGCTTGTTCAGGATAAACAGGGCCGGATTGAGCCGGTCAACACGCTGGCGTCGGAAGTGCTCCGGAAACTTTCGAAGAAAAACAGCTATTCTGATATGCCGGCCGCTCAGGTTTTCCTGTTGATGAACGTGTATCCCGAACATTGGAAAAACCAGCCAATCATCAAAATTTCGAATGATGAACTGAAGAAATTACTTGGAATAAACAGTGAATTTGCTTCATGGAACCAATTGGTTGGCAAGGAACAGGGATATTTGCTGAGTGAAATGGTTGATGCGGCCTATAAAAAGAAACCAACTCTCCGGAATAAGCTCGACAAGGAAGTGATCAATGTCGATGAGCGGGTGAATATTTGTTACCAGGTATTTCAGCGCGATTTTCTGAAAGCCTACCCGGTTCCGGGCGATTCAACAAATACATGGTTACTTCCCGGTGAATTTGCTGCGGCCTATGATAGCATTGGAAGTGAACTTGAAAAAATATCGCTCAATACCTATTTCCAATCGGTTGCTGCATCAATTGATTCGGGTGACTGGCAAAAGTCTGATGAGATTCTTCAAAATATTAAGAATTATCAGCGCGAATTTGGCGCCGGTATTGTCCCTTCGGAACAAAAAGTACGGCTCGAAATTTTTTATAATGAAAAAAATATTTTCCGGAATCTGGCTTTTGCCTGTGTGATTTTGGGGTTTGTATTGCTCGTTTTGCACTTCGTTCAAATTTTCAAACCGAATTTATATTTGGGTAAAATCCTGTTCTCCGCGACATACCTTCTTTGTATGGTGTTTGTGATTTATACAGCAGGACTGGCCATCCGGTGGTACATTTCCGGCCATGCCCCGTGGAGCAACGGTTACGAAACGATGATTTATATTGGTTGGGCAACCTTGCTTTCCGGCTTTGTTTTTGTAAAACGCTCGCCCATAACTCTCGCAGTTACAACTGTTTTAACCGGGATCATTCTGTTTGTTGCCGGAATGAGCTGGATGAACCCTGAAATTACCAATCTGGTTCCTGTACTTAAATCGTACTGGCTGATTGTACATGTGGCGATAATTACAGCCAGTTACGGGTTTCTTGCCATTGGTGCGCTGCTGGGTCTGATCAACTTGATTTTGATGGTTTTGCGAAATGGAAAGAATTTGAAAAATACAACCTTCTCCATAACCGAGCTGGCATACATTATCGAGATGACGCTGATCATCGGGGTGATGTTGCTGACGATCGGGGCATTTATCGGGGCAGTGTGGGCCAACGAATCATGGGGTCGTTACTGGGGCTGGGACCCCAAGGAAACATGGGCGCTGGTAACTATTCTTGTATATTCGGTAATCCTTCATCTGAAAAAAATTCCCGGTATGAAAAGCTCCTTGGTTCTGAGTACATTTTCGCTGCTGGGCTTCAGTTCTGTATTGATGACATTTTTCGGGGTGAATTATTACCTGTCGGGCATGCACTCGTATGCACAGGGCGATCCGCCCCCCATACCGGCAGGAGTTTACTGGGCAATTCTTGTCATTGCGGGAATAATTGTTCTGGCATTCGTTTCAGAAAAAAAATATGGAAAATTGATACATTTTGCCGAGTTTGACAATATGGAAGAATAAGAAAAAATTCAAGGCACACAATTTAGGGGGGTAAGTTTTAAAAGGGTAATTTGTGTATGCTAGTCCTGCCCGGTAATTTCCGGGCGGGATTTTTTCTTTGTATGAATCGATATTTTTTCGTTTATATTTGTTGTTACTAAAAAGTTTTCCGGATTTTGTCCAATTCATTATTTAAACCAAAATGAACGAATACATTCAACTTCTTCAGAAATTGATTTCAACACAGTCGTTTAGCGGGGAAGAGGAAAATGCAGCTCAGGTGATACAAAAATTTTTGAATGCAAAAAGTATTTCTTTTCATGAAAAAGGAAATAATACATGGGCAAAAAATAAATTCTGGAAAGAAGGTTTGCCGGTTGTTCTTTTAAATTCACATATCGACACGGTGAAACCGGCACGGGGATATACAAGAGACCCGTTTCAGCCAACCATCGAAGACGGGAAATTATATGGTTTGGGAAGTAATGATGCCGGAGGGGCGCTGGTGAGCCTGTTGTCAGTGTTCGTTTATTTTTATGAGCAGGAAAAACTGCCTTTCAACTTAATTTTTGCAGCTTCATCGGAAGAAGAAATTTCAGGGACCAACGGGATTGAAAGCATCTTGTCGGAAATAGAACCTGTCGACCTGGCTATTGTCGGGGAACCCACCCTGATGCAAATGGCAATTGCCGAAAAAGGGCTGATGGTACTTGATTGTACCGCTTACGGAAAATCGGGACATGCTGCGCGCAACGAAGGAATTAATGCAATTTACAAGGCAATTGGTGATATTGAGATTTTACGGAACTACAAATTCGAGAAATCGTCGGACTTGCTGGGCGAAGTGAAAATGACCGTGAGCATGATCAATGCAGGGACACAACACAATGTTGTTCCCGACACTTGTTCGTTTGTGGTTGACGTGCGTACCAACGAATATTATTCAAACGAAAAAGCATGTCAGATCATTAGCGAACTGATTGAATCGGAAGTAGAGCCGCGTTCATTCCGGTTGAACTCGTCCGGAATACCAGTTTCTCATCCGATTGTACAGCGCGGGCTCAGGCTGGGTTTAACCTGTTATGGTTCGCCAACCACTTCCGACCAGGCAGTAATGCCCTATATGTCCATCAAAATAGGGCCCGGCGACAGCGCTCGCTCACATACTGCCGATGAATTCATCTATGTCCGCGAAATAGAAGAAGCATTCGGCATTTACACTGGTTTACTGGAGAATCTTCGGTTGAAATAATCCTATCCGCCGCATTGATTATTTTGAATTCCCTGATCCGAATATAAATTCGGATTTTTTCATTAGATTTAACTCAGAAATCTACAGATAAAGCCTGTCATTATAAAACTCATAGGGGGGCGGAGGGATCGAAATGAAACCAAACAAATCAGGCAATAGTTTAAATGAAGAAATTATGATTGTCGATGATGCTGTCGACAGTCTGAAACTTTTATCCAGTATACTGGAAAAAGCAGGGTATATGATACGTACTGCCGAACGCGGAGAACTTGCTTTATGCAGTATAAAATCGAAGCGGCCTTCGCTTGTTTTGCTTGATGTAATGATGCCTGAGATGGATGGCTTTGAGGTTTGCCGCCAGTTGAAAGCCGATGAAAAAAACCGCGATATTCCGGTAATTTTCATTAGTGCGCTGGATGATGAACAATCCAAAATCACCGGTTTTAAGTCAGGAGGGGTCGATTATATTCCCAAACCTTTCCGGAAAGAAGAAGTTCTGGCAAGGGTCGGGGCCCATATCAACCTTTCCCGTTTGCAGCTTGAGCTAAAGAAAAAAAACGAAGAGCTTGAGAAGGAAATTATCGAAAGCAGGCAAAGCAAAGACCGATTCAAGAGCATGTTTGAGGATTCTGCCGTGGGCATGTCTGTTACGAATGCCGATGGTACTGTAAATATTAACAGGGCCTTTTGCGAAATACTTGGATATTCAGAGTTCGAATTGCAGAATAAGAAATGGCAGGAAATAACCCATCCCGATGATATTCAGAAAAATGAAGAAATAGTTACTTCCCTGTTGCAGGGAAAAGCGAAGCGCGTACGTTTTGAAAAACGGTATGTACATAAAAACGGAAGTATAATTTGGGCCGATGTCAGTTCAATTTTGCACCGGGACGCCAATAACAATTCCGTCTACTTTATTACGAGTATCAGCGATATTACACAGAGGAAACAGGCAGAATTTGCCCTGACAGAAAGCGAAGATATGTTCCGGAAACTGGCCGTGTCGACACCTATCGCTATTTGTATTTATCAGGATGACCACTGGGTTTATACCAACCCTGCCGGAGAAAAACTGAGCGGTTATACTTTGGAAGAATATGGACAGATGTCCTTTTGGGAATTTGTAGCTCCTGAATACCAGGAACTGATCAAAACCAAGGCTAAAGAACGTTTGACAGGCATAAGTACCAATAAAGGTTTTGAATTCAGGATAATCAGAAAAGATGGTCAGCCCCGATGGGTGTACCTGAAAGGAAGTTTGATTACTTACAGGGGAAAACCGGCTGGCCTTATTTCTGTCATCGATATTACGGAGAAAAAGCAAATGGAAGATCAGCTTCGTCGGAGCGAGGAGTTTTACCGCTATTTGTTCGAGAACAACCCTGCGCCCATGTGGATATACGATCTGGACACCCTGTTGTTTTTGGAAGTAAACGAGGCGGCAGTTTTTCATTACGGGTATTCACGGAAGGAATTTCTGGATATGACATTGAAAGATATTCGCCCCGAAGAAGATATTGACCTGCTGATAGAAAATATTGAATCAGAAAACGATAAATTAAGCCGGTCGGGTTACTGGAGGCATCTGAAGAAAAACGGTGAAATTATTTATGTCGAAATTATTTCTCATTCCATTGTGTTTGAGGGAAAGTCAGCCCGTTTGGTCATTTCTTCCGACATTACGGAGCGGGTAAATACCCAACTGGAAATTCAAAAAGAAAAGCAACTATTGCGTACCCTGATCGACAATTTACCAGTCAGCATTTATGTGAAAGATGCAGAATGCCGTAAAGTTGTGGCAAATCTTACAAATGTTGAGAGAATGGGATACACAGATGAAGCTGAGGTCTTAGGAAAAACGGATTTGGAACTATATGAAGGCGAGATAGGTATACGCAGGTATAACGACGATTTATTGGTGGTTAAAAACGGGAAGCCGATCATAAATAAAGAAGAGTTTTTTATAAATCCTGATGGTAGTTGCCGTTGGTCATTGACTTCCAAAATTCCGCTTTTGGATATGCAAGGCAAAGTGACTGGTATAGTAGGTATTGGCCGCGACATAACCGAACAGAAAAAAGCCAGCGAAACGATTCAAAAACTCTCGAAAGGTATAGAACAAAGCTCTTCTATCATTGTCATTACTGATATACAGGGGAATATTGAATATGTAAATCCGAAGTTTTTTGAGATAACCGGTTATACGCAAGAAGAGGTGATCGGGCAAAACCCGCGTATCCTGAAATCAGGAGAAACGCCTGACGGAAAATACAAAGAACTTTGGGAAACCATTTCTTCCGGGGGGGTATGGCGCGGCGAATTCCATAACCGGAAGAAAAACGGCGAATTATACTGGGAATGGGCTACCATGACCTCGATAAAAAATGACAATGAGGAAATTACCAATTACATTGCCATTAAAGAAGACATCAGTCTTCGCAAACAAATGGAAACCGAACTGGTACTGGCCAAGGAGAAAGCAGAACAGAGCGACCGGTTGAAGTCTGCTTTTCTGGCTAATATGTCGCACGAAATACGGACCCCCCTGAACAGTATTATCGGCTTCTCTGAACTTCTTACCGATCCTGGCTTTGATGAAGGGAAGAAGAAAGATTTTATCCGTTACATCGTCGGCAGCGGGAACAACCTGCTGAATATCATTAATGATATTATGGATATATCGAAGATCGAATCAGGCCAAATTGCGATCCATAAAACAAAGATACAAGTGTCGAAATTTTTGGATGAAATCAGAGCTCTGCACATCATGAAAGTGGAAGAAAGACAGATCGGGTTTAGAAAATCCTGCCTTTGTTCCGGGTATGAAAATAACATTTTTGTATTAGCTGATAAAAACAGGTTGTTGCAGATTTTTAATAACCTGATCGGTAATGCGCTGAAATTTACTTCAGAAGGGTATATAGAGGTAGGGTGCAGGCCGGTTGGAAACGAAGTTGAGTTCCATGTGCAAGATACCGGGATCGGTATTTCAACAGAGTTTCATGATAAAATATTTGAACGCTTCAGGCAGGTTGACTTTTCTACTAACCGAAAATTTGGGGGAAACGGGCTTGGCCTGGCCATTACAAAAAACCTTATAGAACTGATGGGTGGGAGAATCCGGGTTGAATCGGAACCGGGCAAAGGGAGTACGTTTTATTTTACATTGCCAAGCTGTCAGTTATGATTACAGATAGCATCGGAAGACTTCAGAAAACAGTGATTGATGCTGATTATGGGAAAGACATCAAAGATAACGGGGGAGAAAATTGGAGTGGAAAAGATGAAGACAAAACAGCAAATCGAATTAAAACTGGCTTACAACCAGCTCAAAGAATCGAATGAACGCATCCGATTCATTTTAGAGGCCACCAATACCGGTACCTGGGAGTGGAATGTTCAGACCGGAGAAACGGTTTTCAATGAGATATGGGCACGGATGATCGGTTACACCCTTGAAGAACTGGGACCCACTACTATCGAAACATGGAGTAATCTCTGCCATCCCGGAGATTTAGAGATTGCAAAAGTTCAGCTCAATAAGTATTTCAATAAAGAAACAGATCAATACGAAACCGAATTCAGGTTAAAACATAAAAACGGGCATTGGGTTTGGGTCCTCGACCGGGGCAAAGTGTTGGTATGGACCGACGATGGAAAACCACTATGGATGCTGGGAACGCATCAGAACATTACCGAACGGAAGCTTGCCGAAGAAGCAATAAAGCTGGACGAAGCCAGGATGGAAAGCTTATTAAAGATAAACCAGTATCCGGCTGAAAATATCCAGAAACTTCTCGATTTTGCACTCGAAGAAGCCATTTCTCTCACCGGAAGCAAAATCGGTTATATTTACTTCTATAACGAAGAAAAAAAAGAATTCACTTTAAATACATGGTCGAGGGAAGTGATGCAACAATGCAACGTGGTTGAGCCTCAAACTATTTATGAATTAGACAAAACCGGTATTTGGGGCGAAGCTGTACGACAGAGGAAGCCCATTGTAGTTAACGATTTTACAGTGCCCGATCCATTAAAAAAAGGGACACCTCAAGGCCATGCACCACTGCACAAATTCCTGACTATTCCGGTTTTCAGCGAAAAACATATTGTTGCCGTAATTGGAGTAGCAAATAAACCGGATAATTACAATGATTCGGATATCCGCCAGTTGAATTTAATGATGGATGCTGTATGGAAGATTGTACAACGGAAACAAACAGAGGAAGCATTAAAAGAAAGCGAAACGAAGTATCGAACACTATTCACGCAAATGAATGAAGGATTTGCACTTCATAAAGTTATTTACGATACAGCCCATCATGCTGTTGATTATAAGATTCTTGATATCAATCCCGTTTTCGAAAAACAAGTTGGTATTTCTGCCGAAAAAGCAAACGGTGCTTTGGCTACCGAATTGTATGGCGTTTCGTCGGCCCCTTATTTAGATATTTATGCACGAGTTGCTGAAACGGGCGAACATCAATTTTTCCAAACCTACTTTCCTCCGCTCGATCGTTCCTTTGAGATTTCGGTCTTTTCTCCGAAACAAGGTTTTTTTGCAACAGTGTTTTCCGACATTACCGAACGCAAGCAGGCAGAAGAGGCGCTAAAGAAAAGCGAAGAAATGTGGCGTTCCCTGGTTAAAACTATTCCTGATTATATTGCTCTTTATGACAATAAAGGCCAATATATCTTCCTGAACCATTTTGCTGAAGGTTTTTCATTGAAGGATATAGAAGGAAAACATTACACCGATTTTTTGGCAGATGAGTCCAAAATTATTTATGAAAGGGCATTTGAAGAAGCAGAGCAAACAAGAACAACGCAATATATAGAATACAGTGCGTATGGAGATAACCATACTCTGAAAAATTATGAAAGCAACATCGTTCCGATATTTGAGGGTGAAAATTTAGTCAACATGTTGGTAATTGCCCGCGATATCACCCAGCGGAAACAGGCTGATGAGGAGTTGCGTGAAACTAAGGACTATCTGGAGAACCTGTTCAATTACGCAAACGCTCCAATTATTGTTTGGGACAGCAGCTTCCGTATCACCCAATTTAATAAGGCATTCGAACGAATATCGGGGCGGAGTGCATCAGAGGTAATTGGCAAGGAGGTCGATATTCTTTTCCCCTCTGTTACCAAAGATAAATCGCTGGGATACATCAAACAAACGAGTACCGGGGATCGCTGGGAAGTGATTGAAATTGAAATTGAGCAACTGGATGGCACAATTCATACATTATTGTGGAACTCCGCAGCTATTTATTCGTCTGACGGAAAAACATTGATTGCAACTATCGCCCAGGGACAGGACATTACAGAGCGTAAGAAGGCATTGGATGCACTCAAAGAAAGTGAAGTCCGTTTGCGTGAACTGAACGCAACCAAAGACAAGTTCTTCTCTATTATTTCGCATGACCTCCGAAACCCTGTTTCTTCTGTTTTGGACCTGACCCGGCTGATGGACGAAAGCATGGACGATTTTTCGCACGATGAGCTTCATTCATTAGTCCGTTCGCTTCATAAAACCACCCAATCGGCCTACAACCTGCTCGAAAACCTGCTCGAATGGTCGCGCCTGCAACAAGGGGTTATCCTTTTCAACCCACAGCCAATCATCCTGCAAAAAGAATTTTGGACTTTCGACGAATCAACTCTTGAAATGGCCCGTAAAAAATCAATCGGGCTGGACTTTGATTTTCCTGAAGATTTGAAGATTACTGCCGACCGGAATATGCTGCATTCCATTTTACGCAACCTGATCACCAATGCGATCAAATTTACCAGGCAAAATGGTTCGGTGAATGTTAATGTCCGGGTTGGCGATGAGAACACAGTCCTGTTTGCGATAAAAGATACGGGAATTGGAATGAACTCCGAAAGGATCAATAAACTGTTCCGCATCGACACCAATGTGAGCCGCCCGGGAACCGAAGGGGAAGCCAGTTCTGGACTGGGACTTATTCTTTGTAAAGAATTTATTGAAAAGCATGGCGGTAAAATATGGGCCGAAAGTGAACCGGAAAAAGGGAGTACATTTTATTTTACGATTACACAAAGCTTATAGACAATGCAATATAGTTTATACTATGGCAAAAAATAAAAGAACTGAAGAGCAGAAACCCCGGGAGACTGAACCACACAATGAAAATGATGGTTCACAACGGGAAAGTGAAGAGATATTTCGGATCATATTCGAGAACAGCTCTACCGCCATTGCAATTATGGAGGCCGATACCACTATTTCGATGGTTAATAATGCCTATTGTGAATTGAGTGGTTATTCGAAAGAAGAAATAATTGGCACAAGCTGGACAAAACTTGTTTTTCCCGATGACCTTGAACGAATCAAGGAATATAACAGGCGAAGGTTTATCAATCCGGCAGATGCCCCCAATAAATACGAGTTTAGGTTTATGGCAAGAGATGGGGCAATACGCCACGGCTTGTTATCTGTATCATTGATCGGGTCGGGTAAAAAAATCATCACCTCATATCTCGACATTACAGAGCAAAAACGGGCAGAAGAAGCGCTGCTCCATAGCGAAGCTCTTCTGGATACATTGATTCAAACAATTCCGGACCTTATCTGGCTAAAAAATACCGATGGTGTTTTTCTCTCCTGCAATACGATGTTCGAACGTTTTTTTGGTGCTAAGAAATCCGAAATCATTGGGAAAACCGACTACGATTTTATCGACCGTGAACTTGCCGATTCTTTTCGGGAATACGACCGTTTAGCGATGGCAAAGGGCGCCCCGTCAAACAATGAAGAATGGGTCACCTTCAACGATGATGGGCATCGTGCTTTATTGGATACCATCAAAACGCCAATGTACAATTCAGAAGGAAAGCTAATCGGCATATTGGGTATTGCCCGCGATATCACCGAGCGCGAACTCTCAAGGCAAACGCTCGCCGACAGAGATGCCCGTTTCCGGATGGAGTTGGAGATGGAGCTTGCCGAACGTAGAAAAAGCCAGATGAAACTTGAAACCTCCAATATCTTATTGACTGCTATTCTCGAAAGTTCCCCGAATGTGATTGTTTTCGCACTGGATAAAAATTACCGATACCTGACTTTCAACAAAAAGCACAAGGAAATCATGCAATTAATATGGGGAAAGGAGATAACTCCCGGAATGAGCATGCTGGAGATTATTAGTAACCTGGCCGACAAAGAAAAGGCCAGAATAAATTTTAACCGGGCATTTGCAGGTGAGAGCTTCGATTTGATCGAAGAATATGGAGATGAAGCTTTGACTCGTCAATATTGGCAAAATTTCTATTCGCCTATACGTTCGGTTGATGGCGAAATTATAGGAATAACTTGCTATGTATTGGATATTTCGGAGCAAAAACGGATAGAAGAAGCACTAAAACAAAGTGAGCTGAAATATCGCACAATCGTTAATTCGACCAGTGAAGCCATTTTTATTTTCGATCCTCAAACGGGTAGTATCATCGACTGTAATCAGGCTGCATCCAACATGTATGGTTTGACAAAAGAAGAATTTCTGCGTGCAAAAATCAGCGATATTGGTGCTTCCAATGAGGATTATATACGCGGGAAGATTTTGGAAAGGATAAAAGCGGCTATAAGGTCTGAGGATATTACTTATGAATGGAAGGGGAAACGAAAAAACAACGAGATATTCTGGAGTGAGGTAAGCCTTAATGAATCGGTTATCGGCGGAGAAGAACGGATTATTGCTGTGATAAGAGATGTTGAGGAACGGAAAAAAATGGAAACCGAAATCCTTCAACGCGAAGCCGAGCTGAATGAACTCAATGCTGCCAAAGACAAGTTCTTCTCCATTATTTCACACGACCTTCGCAGCCCGTTCGCTTCTATCATTGGACTGGCCGAACTGATGGATGATAATTTTGCAGACCTTTCAACCGATAAGCTTCATGAGTATGCCCGGTCGATCAATAAAACAGCCCAATCGACCTATCGCCTGCTCGAAAATCTGCTCGAATGGTCGCGTTTGCAACAAGGGGTTATCCCTTTCAACCCACAGCCAATCAACTTAAAAGAAGAATTTGGGACTTTCGATGATTCGATGGTTGAAATAGCCCGCAAAAAATCGATTACGCTTGATGTTGATATTCCTGAAGGGTTGCAAGTTACCGCCGACCGGAATATGCTGCATTCCATTTTGCGCAACCTGGTCACCAATGCTATTAAATTCACCAGGCAAAATGGCTCGGTGAACGTCTGTGCCCGATCTAAAGATGGAAACATCGTTCTGTTTACGATAAAAGATACCGGGATTGGAATGGACTCCGAAAGGATCAGTAAGCTGTTCCGCATCGATACAAATGTCAGCCGCCCGGGGACCGACGGGGAAGCCAGTTCGGGCCTGGGGCTTATCCTTTGTAAAGAATTTGTTGAAAAGCAGGGTGGTACAATTTGGGTCGAAAGCGGAGAGGGCATGGGGAGTATATTTTATTTCACGATACCTCAGGGTTAATCGTAATAAAAAGAAACAGAGAGATGAAAAAAATAGCAGATAAAATAAGATCGTTGCTGTCACAAAACTTAGAAAAGGGAATATTTGAAAATAAAATTTTCAGCATAGTCACTTTTGTAGTTACCATTACTTGTTTTGTCGCAGTGATTATGAATCTCTTCGTTGGCAGCTATCTTATTATGAACCTGATCCTTGGTCTGTTTGGATTTTCATTTGGGATTCTTTTTTATTTATCATTTTTTCGGGGAATCACTCGACCATTGATCATTCCTTTTCAAATTCTGGTCATTCTGGCTTTAATATTAAGTTGGTTTCATTTTCAGGGAATTGAAGGGTCAACAGCAATGTTCTTCTTTCCGGCCATATTCTTAATAATTTACACATATTCAGGAAAGAAATACTGGATTATATTAATCAGTTTTATTTCCGTTGTAATCGGGCTCACAGCGATACATTATCTTTACCCCGAATGGGTACTTTCCTATGTCAATGAGGAATTGAGGATAATCGATTTATTCGTTAGTTTCGTTATTACCCTTTTTATAATGGGATTTGCAACTATAATCCTGAAAAAGAATTTCGACCTTGAACGTTCCAAAACACAACAGAAGAACAGGGAGTTGGAAATATCCGAAGCACGTTTCAGGGATATTGCAATGAGTAGTGGCGACTGGATTTGGGAGATAGATGCCAATAGTGTATATACCTTTTGTTCTGAGAAAGTAGAGGATATCCTTGGTTATTCCCCAAATGAAATGATTGGAAAAACACCTTTCGATTTCATGCCTGAAACCGAAACGGGTAAAGTAAGAGATGAATTTTTGCAGATCGTCAGGGAACAGAAACCTTTCAGAAATCTGGAAAACTGGAATATTACCAAAACAGGTCGGCTTATATGTGCCTTAACCAGCGGTGTCCCGGTTATTGATGGTCAGGGAAATCTGGTAGGTTACCGGGGTACTGATACAGATATTACAGAACGCAAGCGGGCGGAGGAAGCGCTGAATCATTCTCATAATTTGATGCACTACATTATTGAGCACAGCAATGGTGGTATAGCTGTTCACGACCGCGATATGAAATATATCTATGTCAGTCAGCGGTATCTTGACGAATACAAAGTGAAAGAGAGAGATATTATTGGCCGACACCATTACGATATATTCCCTGATTTACCACAAAAATGGAGAGATGTACATCAGAAAGCTCTGGCTGGTGAAGTATCCAGCGCTGATAACGACCCGTATGTACGCGAAGACGGGAGCGTCGAATGGACACGCTGGGAATGCCGTCCGTGGTACGAGTCTGACGGTACAATTGGCGGCATCATTGTTTATACGGAAGTTATTACTGAACGTAAACATGCAGAATTGGCTCTGAGTGAAAGCGAGAGTCGTTTCGATCAGTTGGCTGAGCATAGCCGGACCATTGCCTGGGAAATCAATAAAGATGGCCTTTTTACATATATTAGCCATGTTGCTGAACAACTATTGGGATACAGCACTGAAGAAATGATAGGGAAAAAGTATTTTTATGACTTTGCGCCGGAACAGGAGAGGGAATTCATAAAATCAGCCGCATCAGCGGCATTCAACAGAAAGGATTCTTTCATTGATTTTGAAAACCTGGTAGAAACAAAAGACGGCCATTCAATATGGTTTGCTGTTAACGGTTTTCCGATACTTGATGCAGATAATCGATTGATTGGCTATCGCGGGTCAATTACTGATATTACCAAGCGAAAGCAAACCGAGGAGGCGCTTATAAAAAGCTATGAATTGCTCACGAAACTGGCAGAACAAGTACCGGGTGTGATATACCAATACCGGTTGTACCCCGATGGAAAGTCTTACTTTCCTTACTCAAGCATGGGCATGATGGATATTTATGGCGTAACACCCGAAGAAGTACGGGAAGATGCCACTCCTGTTTTCGGGCGGCTGCATCCTGATGATCTCGACCATATCGTATCTTCCATTAATGAATCGGCGCGTACGCAACAACTATACCACAGCGAATTTCGGGTTATTCTCCCGGGGCAGGGTGTCCGCTGGCGTTTATGTGATGCCAAACCGGAGCGAATGGAGGACGGAAGCACTTTATGGTATGGAATCATTTCAGATATAACGGAACGGAAGCAGGCAGAGGCAGAACTGCTTGAAGCAAAAAAAAGAGCCGAAGAATCGGACCGGCTAAAATCAGCTTTTTTGGCCAACATGAGCCACGAAATACGCACCCCGATGAATTCTATCATGGGGTTTGCCAGCCTGCTTCCCGAAGAGGAATCGAAGGAACTGATAACAAAATATTCCCAAATCATCGTTCAGAATTCGGAACAATTGGTAAATCTTATCGACGGGATTGTGCTGTATTCAAAACTTCAAACCAATATGGTTCCCCTGCGCAACAGTAAAATTAAGATCATGGATGTTTTCCGCGACATACAACTTTCGTTTCAATTGGATTCCATTCAAAAGGGAGTTGAATTAACCGTCGACTGTGACGAAACCTACGATTGGATGCTCACCACTGATTATGACAAACTAAGACAAATAATAGCCAATCTGGTATCCAATGCGTTTAAATATACACAGCAGGGGTGCATATCAATAGGATATAAACAAACAGAATCGCTGTTCCAATTTTTCGTGAAAGATACCGGCATTGGAATTCCACAGGAAGAACTTGTCTACGTTTTTGATCGATTTTTCAGAGGAAGCAATATTGATGAATCAATCGCGCGGGGAACCGGGCTGGGTTTAAGCATAGTCAAAGAATTAGTTCACCTGCTGGGCGGCCGGATATGGGTCGAGAGCGAAATGAATAAAGGATCGACTTTTTATTTTACCATACCTTGCGAAAATTAAACCATTTTTTACCGAAGCCAATGAAATCTGAGAAAACCGATTTGCTTGTTCACGATTTTCTTCAAAACCTTTTAAAAGGCAATCGGGCCAACTGTTCGGCCATCGCCAGGCAATATCTTGCACAAAACCATTCCGTTATGGATTTGTATGAAGAGGTTTTTAAAGTTGCTTTGTACGAAGTGGGTCGCTTGTGGGAAACCAACCGGATTACCATTGCCACCGAACATATTGCAACGGCAATTACAGAAGGTATTTTGAACGAGTTTTTTGAGCAAATCATTTCCGGGAAAAGGTACAACAAAAAGGTTGTGGTAGCATGTGTCGAAAAAGAGCAACATCAGGTGGGAATCAAAATGGTTGCCGATGTATTTGAAATGAAAGGTTGGGAAAGTTTTTTTCTTGGTACAGGTATTTCTGTAATTGAGTTAGTCCGGTTCATCCGGGATGTACAGCCCGATTTGCTGGCCATTTCGTTAAGTGTATATTTTAACTTTAGTAATCTCCTGAAAATGTTGAAAACAATGAAAGACGAATTTCCTGAATTGCAGATTATCCTTGGGGGGCAGGCATTCAGGCATGTTTCCAACGATGCGTCGCCAGGGCTGGGAAATATTGTCATTTTATCCGATTTATATCTGCTTGATAAATATATCGATACCATGAATTCGAAACTTTAATGAAACCATTATGGATAGAAATGATTTAATCAGAACTGCGGAAAAGCTGAAACAGGTGAGCGAAAAAAGTGCTGCTGAATTTGGCTCGAAAAGAGAGGCGCTGGTAGTATTAATGAACGGGAAAATGGAAAGCCGTCCCGATTTGATTGATATGGTTGGCCCCGGAAACGTGGAAATGATGAAGGATAATCATGCGAACCATGCCCGTTTCCTGGAATCTATATTTATCATGCATTCCCCCGAAGTATTGGTCGATACGGTGCTTTGGGTTTTTCGGGCCTATCGCTCGCGCAATTTTAGTTCGACCTATTGGGCCGCCCAGTTGAACACATGTATTGAAATTTATAAGAAAGAACTCTCGTTCGAATGTTTCCAGGAGATTTATCCTTATTATAATTGGATGCAGATTAATATCCCCGTGTTTAACCAGTTGGCCGACGGCAATCTTGATGCGCCGTTGTCGTTACATTAAAATTTTCAAAGAATGGAACAACTTCCTGGAAATGATAGTCTATCCGGCTGGGCAAGTTTGATTTGCGATCTTTCGCTGAACGGACAATCTGTTGCGGTTGGTATCTTCAATCGCGATGGCAGGCTACTTGATGCCAATCAGCCGATGTACTATTTTCTGGGTACCGATAGCAGAGAAAGTAATCCGCGAAATCAATTCATCAATCCTGTTTTTTCTGCCTTCTTTCCTGAAAAACAAGAAGGGTTGGTGTTTCAGGGCATGATAACGATCGAGAATTACGACGAAGTGAGCTATGTGCTGAATTCAAAAATTTACCGGAAGGCTGATCATGTTTTGATTTATGCCGAAGCCGACGTTATCGAACTTTTTGAAGAAAACAATAAAATGAGTTTTCTCAATCAGCAAGTGAACAACCTGCAACGGCAACTGCTTAAGGAGAAGCATAAATTACAGGAAACGCTTGCCGAGCTGAACTTACGGACTCTGGAACTCGAAAAACTGAATGCCCGGCTTTTGGAACTGAACAATGAAAAAAACAGGTATATCGGAATAGTTGCACACGACCTGCGTAATCCCATTGGCATTGCAGCTTCTTTTTCACAAATTTTGATTGAAGATTATGATGACATCATCAAAGAAAATCAACTTGAATATTTGAAACATATCAATGATAGTTGCGATTTTTCCTTGAATCTGATCCATGATTTTCTTGATGTTTCAAAAATTGAAGCGGGAGTTTTCGACCTGAATATCAGTGAGCAGGAATACCTGACGTTCGTTAGGGAAAACATTGTACAGAATAAAATACTGGCTCGCAGCAAATTGCAGAAGATAAACATTCGGTCTGATAAAAACAGCATTATTGCCTCGTTCGATAAAAACAAGATTCAACAGGTGCTGAATAATTTATTGAGCAATGCGATTAAATATTCTGCTTACAATACGTCGATTGTAATCGATATTACGGAAATAAATAATAAAATTGTCACGAAAGTTATTGATCAAGGCCAGGGTATTCCGGAGGAGGAACTTTCTACACTATTTAAGCCGTTCCAAACCACTTCGGTTAAATCAACCGACAATGAAAAGTCGACCGGGCTTGGTCTTGCTATCGTGAAAAAGATAATTGAGGCTCACGATGGCAAGATAAATGTTGAAAGCGAAGTAGGCAAGGGATCAGTTTTTACGTTCTGGTTCCCAAAATGTAAAAACTGATTTGCCTTTGTTTATTGTGCAGCCAGAATATTGGTTGAAATACGGAGCATTGTCGCAGGATTTCTCAGATCGTTCGTAATTGCCGTGATGGTTTTATTCTGACATCCCAGCTTTCCTGCCGGGTCGAATTCAACGTTTAACGGAACACTCTCGTTTTGTCCGATCATAGTTTTATAAAATCTGACAAAATTCCAGCCGTTCTCCGTCAGGGCCCAGAACGTTAAAGTATTTACATCCTTTTTCCCAGAAATTTAAATAAACAGGACTGTCTTCAAGAATAGTAAAACCTTCGTTTTTGAGCAATTCAAATGTCTCATCAATATTGCTTACATCAAATGCAATATGGTCGATGTGTCCGTCTTTTCGCTGCTTTATACCAAATGCAATTATATAGCAGTCCAAAATGTATCTAAAAAGATATAGTTATACCTGCAAATAGAATTGATTTCGGCAGTGGTGGTATCCGTCACTAATTGGCACATGAATAT